>MTKX01008678.1_pt1 | contig 224250 bp, 176 predicted proteins | sample 1042771 | NCBI WGS metagenome assembly MTKX01 (sample SAMN06212183, study PRJNA360534) | anaerobic digester metagenome | biome: Wastewater treatment plant; material: sludge; isolation source: anaerobic digester fed with sludge from wastewater treatment plant | place: Denmark: WWTP Randers ...
CCCTGCGCGTGCAGGTGGTGCATGGCCAGAACCCTGAGGGGGCTGAGATGCTGCGCGAGCTGGTCGACCAGCGCTTTGCCTGCACCTGGCTGCCGACCGGTATGCTGTCGCTGGTGCTGGGGGCGCACACCGGGCCGAGCCTGGTGGGGCTCGCTTCGGCGCCCGCTGCTGCCTTTGCCGAGATGCCGTAGAGGGGACGCAGTCCGGCGGTTGTGCCGCCTCTAGGCAGTCCGCGCGCAGGGCACTGCCAGCACACCCACGACGCCCGGACCGGCGTGGGATGCGAGCGCGGCGCCAGTTTCGCGCACCCAGATCCTCTCGCGCGGGAAGCCGAGCCGCTTGGCCATCTCGTCGGCCAGTTGCTCGGCAAGCCGCGGGTTGCGCGCGTGAACGACCGCAAGGGCCTCCAGGGGCCCGAGGTGTGCCACGCTTTCCTGCACACGCTCCAGGGCGCCCCGCAGCGAGCGCGCTGCCCCCTGCAGCTTTAGCTGGCCCTCTTCCATGTTGATGATGACCTTGAGGTTCAGCATGCGGGTCATCCGCTCGGCGATCGCGATGAAGGCGTCTGCCCGTCCCCCGCGCCGCAGGCTGTCGAGCGTGTCCAGGACGATCATGAGGTGCATACGCGACCGGAGGTCCTCGAGCGACTCGGCGAGGCGCTGCGTGGCCTCTCCGGCACGCGCTGCCACCGCCGCCTGCAGCACTTGATACCCCAGTCCCAGCGAAGTGGAGAGCGAGTCGAAGACGTGAACCTTCTCGCCGAAGCTCTCGGCGGCCAACCGCGCGGCATTGAAGGTGCCGCTGTGCTTGCCGGTGATCGTGACGCACAGGACACGCCGGCCTTCCGACACGATGCGCTCAAAGACCGTCACAAAGTCGCCGAGAGACGGCTGGGACGTGCGCGGCGGGTGGGTGCCGGCTGCCCTGGCCCAGAACTCGTCCATGGAGATCTCGCCGTCGCGGTACTCCTCGGTGCCAAAGGTCACGGTGAGGGGAACGACCTCAATGCCGAGCTCCCGAAGCGACTCGGGCGGCAGGTCGCAGCTGCTGTCTGTCACGATGCGCGCTTCTGGTTCCATCTCGCCTCCTGGGCCGGATGCCCTGGTGGGACGCCGGTCCGTCTTATGCGGCGCGCACCGGCCCGGCGCGCCGCCCAGTACAGGAATGATACGCCCGTTGCCCGTTCGGCGCAAGGGTGAGGGGCGGGGAGGTACCCGAGACCGAGGTCCGTCCTTGTTGTGGGGGAGACCGGCCTTGCCGGCTGCCCGTCTGTTTGACAGAGGGCTCCTTCCCGGCTATACTGGGCGGACGCATAGAAGGGGCGCAGCCGGCCATCGGGCCGGCGATACACTATGGACAGCGTTGTTCAGCCATCTGAGAGATTGACACTTTCTGAGGTCGCCTTCCTGGACCGCCTCAAGACACAGATCGGCTTTCTGGCCGACCTGTGCCGATCTGATGTGCTGCTCTACTGCCCGGCCGGTGCCGGACACGCCGTCGTCGCAGCGCAGGCCCGCCCGCACTCTATCGTGCCCATCCATGCCGAGTCGCTGCTCGGCCGGCCGGTGACGGCGGCGGACGCGCCGGCCGTGTTTCGGGCGCTCGACGACGGGCGGCGGACCGTCATGGAGGCCCACCAGGGGGACGTGGGTACCGGCTCGCCGGCGCAGCGGGCTCCTATCGTCCAGGACACCTACCCGGTGAGCGCCAGGGAGGGCGGCCCTGTCATTGCTGCCCTCGTGATCGAGACGAACCTGATCGAGCGCGAGCGGCACCACCGGCGCAGCAGGGTCTTCCGGCGGGCGCTGCGCCTCTTCCGAGAGCAGATCCAGGCCGGAACGCTCCGGGGTGTGGAAGCCCTGTCGCCCTTTGGGGAGCATGACGGGATCATCTACGTCGATGCTGGCCATCACATCCAGTACGTGAGCGGGATCGCTACCAGCCTGTACCGCAAGCTGGGCTACACCGCGAGCCTCCTCAAGCGGCACTTTGAGGACCTGGAGCTGGACGACGGCGGGCCGGTGCGCGAGGCGCTCGAGACGGGCAGCTGCGTTGAGCGCGAGATCCAGGTGCGTGACCTGGTCTGGATCAAGAAGGCGATCCCACTGACGCCAGCGCGGCCGTGGTGGCTGGCAGTGGCACGGCGCCAGGCCGCCCGCAAACCCGAGGGAGTGCTCGTCACGATCTCGGACGAGACGGAGGCGCGCCGCCAGCAGGAAGAGGCCCGAGTCAAGGTGGCGATGATCCAGGAGATCTACCACCGGGTCAAGAACAACCTGCAGACCATCGCCTCGCTGCTTCGCATGCAGGCACGCCGCGCCGGCTCGGACGAGGTCAAGGTGGCGATCGAAGAGGGGGTCACCCGCATCCTGGCTGTGGCCGTCATTCACGAGTTTCTGGCCCACCAGGAGGCCAGCCTGATCAACATCCGGGACGTGAGCCAGCGCATTATCTCCATGTTCCGAGAGGGCGTCGTCGATCACGGCAAGGCGATCCGGCTGGACCTGCGGGGGCCGAACATCTACCTGCCCACGGGTTCGGCGACGGTCTGTGCCCTGGTGATCAACGAGCTGCTGCAGAACGCGCTCGAGCATGGTTTTGAGCAGCAGGATGGTGGCAGTGTCGCGGTTGTCCTGCGCGATGACGGTGACCAGGTGACCATCGCCGTGGAGGATGACGGCATAGGGCTGCCGGACGATTTCGACCTGGCGCAGACCTCGAGCCTGGGCATCAAGATCGTCAAGACCCTGGCAACAGGTGATCTGAAGGGCACGTTTGAGCTTCAAGGCCGGGACAAGGGCGTCGCGGCGGTTGTCACATTCCCAAAACAGCAAGGAGGCAAGTAATGGCTGAGAGAACACGCGTAGTGATCGCCGACGACGAGTCCATCATTCGCATGGACCTGCGCGAGATGCTGACCAACCTCGGGTACCTGGTCGTTGGAGAGGTGGGCGATGCGAGGAGCGCGGTGAACCTGGCGCGTGAGCTGCGCCCCGACATCGTGGTGCTCGACATCAAGTTCGAGGGCGATGACTTTGACGGCATCGATGCTGCGCGGTCCCTGACCGAGGGCAAGATCGCCCCTGTGCTGCTCCTGACGGCCTACAGCCAGAAGGAGCTGGTCATCCGCGCCCGAGAGGCAGGCGTCGTCGGCTACCTGGTCAAGCCGTTTCGAGAGGCGGACCTCGTGCCCACCATTGAGGTGGCCCTGGCCCGCTTCAAGGAATTCAAGGCGATGGAGAAGCAGGTCGGCGACCTGGAGCTGACGTTGGAGACCCGCAAGTACGTCGACCGTGCCAAGGGGATCCTGATGGACACCGAGGGGCTGCCGGAAGCCGAGGCGTTCCGACGCATCCAAAAGATGAGCATGAATCGGCGCAAGTCGATGAAGGAAGTGGCCGAGGCGATCATCCTCGCCCACCAGGCGCGCCAAAACCCCCTGGGCTGATCCACGCTATACTCAGACCCCAAGGGTTGTCGATACCCTTGGGGTCTGGCGGGAAGTGCGTTACCCCCTCACGGCGGCGATGGCCGACTTGATCTGCTCCAGGTGTTCGTGCGTGTGCTCAGGCAGCTGGATCATGTTCAGGGCGATGCGCCGGAAGCGCGCCTTGTGCTGCACGGCCTCGGCCGGCAATCCGCGCAGGAAGGCCACCGTCTCGGCCTCGTCCTTTCGGAACCGGTCGACCAGGTCCTGCAAGCCCGGATCGACCGACATGACCGCCGCCATTCGCCCGGAAATCACCGATGGATTCGTGGGGCCGGTGTCGAGCCAACCGTCGAGGCAGAACACTGCCAGGTAGCAGTGCTGGTCGCGCTCGACGATGGAGAGGTGCGCAAGCACTTCTTTGACGGACCACTCTCCCTCGGCCGGCTGGACGCCTGACTCCTCGTCGCTGACGCCTTCCAGGGCGGCCAGAAGTGCCGCGTCGCTCTGACGGTACAGCTCCCCCATGCGGTCGGCCAGGTCGGCGGCGCTCGACGGAAGCTCGGGCACACTCCGCCTGCCGAGCGTGATCTCCAGGGCCAGCCGCGCCTGCCCGCGCACGATCTCTATCGGCAACGCGTCGCCCGTGTGGTGCGTCTCGAGGACGCTGCCCAGCTCGTGGTAGCCTGGAGTCGGCAGGCCCGCCATCGAGACGATGACGTCACCCCGCTGGAGCCCGGCTGCCTGCGCCGGGCTGCCCTCCAGGACTCCGCTGATGTAGATGCCTGCCTGGATGGCGATGTCCTCCTTCTCCGCACGCTCGGGGGTCAGCAGGTCGTAGAATATGCCCATGAAGGGCTTGCGCAAGAAGCGCAGGTCGACCCCCGACTCCAGCGTCGACTGGAGGTTGTCCAGCCCCGGTCCCCAGCCCCGCTCCGACTCGGCCAGTGCCTTGTCCCACGCCTCGCCAGAACCAAAGCCGCTGTGCACCCACCGGACGCGGACGCCCTCCGCGACCGGCTCGATCGTCGCTTCCACGAGTGTCTCGGCGGGCTCCCCGCCCTGCCACGTGAAGGCCACGCGGTGCGGGGGCTCCACAACCGTCCAGCGGCCCTGCGCCCGGTACCCCGTGTTCCAGCCCATCTCCAGCCGGCCGCCGGGCCGCGGATCGCTGCGTGCGCTGTCACAGCACCATTCGCGCAGCTCACTGGCCCGGGTGAGCGCCTCAAAGGCCATCTCCGGTGTGGTCCGAATCACCACCTCGATCGAGACCTTTCGATCCTCTACCATTGAACACCTCCCCGTTCTCGTGTCACTATTGGGAACCCTGGCGCCGCTTGGGATGTTCAGTGTGCCCCAAGGGCAGCCCTTATGCAGGACGCCGCCCAGGGCAGGCAAGCGGAAAGCGGGAGCCTACGCCTCCCCAGTCGGTGTCGTCCTCGTTGTCCTCCAGGCCTGGTTCCTCCGGTTTGGGCCAGCCCCCGGTGCCCTCCCCCTCGTCCAGCTCCCCAGTCGAGCAGACAGCCAGGCTCACCTTGCCCTCTCGCAGAAGACAGCCTTCCAGGTCCCCCTCCAGCAGCCGTTCGACAGCCGCTTGCAGCCCGGCCACGGTATCGGCAAGGACGATCACGATCCGGCGTTCCTCGTGCAGCGCGCGCAGGATCAGAGCCGTGCCATCTGTGACCACGGGCCCCACCGAGGCAATCTCGATCCTCGAGGTGAACTCCTCTGTGGCCGTCAGGGTTGAGGTGTAGTCCAACCATGGCTCGACTTCCGGGCCCTCTTCGGGCGGAAGGAAGAGGGTCACCTGCGCCTCAGCCAAGTACTCCTCCACATCGTCTGCTTCACTATACAGCCCAAGGAAGAGTGTGTCGTTGGACGCATCCTCTTCGAATTGGACGGCAAGCGCCTTACCGGCTGCCGCGAAGAGTGACTGCAGGTCGCCGCTGGCGGGCAGCAGGTCGCTGTCGAGCAGTGGGTCGGCGGTGTAGACGAGGTCCACGCGCTCGCCGAAGTAGTAGGGGAACTCGTCCAGCGCGTACGCACGATCCGCCTGGCCGAGGAAGTCGGCGATGCGCGAGACAAAGAGATCGTTGTCGGCAATGCCGTCGTAGGGCTCGGTGAGGAAGGTCAAGTCGCCCAGGGCGAGTACCTCCCCGTCCGCGGCAAGGGCGGCGGCCGCCGGCTTGGCCACACGGTCATCAGAGTTGGAGACTGTGCCGGCGCTCGAAACGACGAGGCCGGGTGCCTCTGATTGGATTGAGCGCGTTCCAAAGAAGACCAGCTCGTCGATGCCCGCCGTCAGCGCATCCTCTGCGAAGTGACTCAGCTTGATGTTACGGTAGTTGTTGGCGTTGTCCTCCATGTTGTAGAGGTAGTCGGGCTGAAACTGGAGGCCAAACCTCGCTGCCAGGCTGTTCAGGTGCGGGGCGTCGTGGTCCAGCCCCACGAGATATCCCCAGTCGTCGTAGACGGCGGAGTAGTGCGCCGCGTCTGCGACGAGCAGCAGCCGCCCACCGCGCTGCACAAAGCGCTCGACCAGCTCCGCCTCGCTCGCGCTCCAGTCGGAGAGCGGCGAGATGACGACCAGGGCTTTGGCATAGCGAAGCATGCCGGGCAGCTCTTCCTCGTCGACGATCGTTTCCAGCCGCTGGCCTCGCGCCGCCAGCCGTTCCTGCAGCAGCGACACGTCGGTGGGATCAAAGAGGTTGTCGTGGATGGCATCGACGAGGATGGCGCCGGCGAGGGCCGGTGTCGCTTCGTCCAAATAGGCCGCGCGAGCCGGCGCAGCCACCTCCACGGTGCTCAGGTCGGGGCGCTCGACGGTGCGTTCCACGCGTCCTCCCTGGTAGTACGTGAAGTGGCGGATTGCCCAAGGCGCGGCGAGCGCCAGGGCGAGCAGGAGCAGGGCCAGTGCCAACAAGCCTGTCTTTTTCACTCTGTTTGCCTCGCTTTCCATGGATGGCATCGGCTACTGCCCCGGCTGCAGGTAGAGGTAGTACATCCCAGGTGCCAGCCTTTCGGCTGCCGAGGGGCGGAGCGCAGAGCCTGCCTGTGCGGGCTCGGCGTCCGTCTCGCCCAACAGCAGGCCCAACAGGTCGGTCTCGGACATTTCTGGTGTGCGGTCGACAGCCTCGAAGCGGGTGATGCCGGCCATCTCGGCTGCGGCGTCGACGGCGTCGGCGCGAGAGCCCAGCTCGTCCACGAGCCCCATCTTTTTGGCGTCGATCCCAATGTAGACCTCGCCCCGTGCGAGCGTCTCTACCGGGACGGTCAGCCGCTCCGCGCGCTGCGCCAGGACGGCGGCCAGAAAGGTGTTCTTGAGGGTCTCCATCTGGCGCACCCACTCCGTCGCCGTGCCGCCGGTCAGCTTAAAGGGGCCGGTGGTGATCAAGAGCTCGTCCACCAGGTCGGGATCGGGCATGTAGGAGAGAACGCCGATGTTGCCGACGAGCGAGGTCGGCTTGGCATAGATTTGGTCCGCCGCAGCGGAGATGTAGTAGCCGCCGCTGGCCACTACCTCGCCCATCGAGACGACCACAGGCACCTGTTCGCGCAGTGAGAGGATGTCGTAGTAGAGGCTCTCGGAAGCGGTCACGCCGCCTCCCGGCGTGGAGACGTCCAGGACGACGGCACGCACGGCGGGGTCGGCTCCCAGGTCTTCGAGGGTCTGGCCGATGAGGTTGGTGTACGGCTCGTACAGATCCATGTTGATGTGAACAATCGCCACCTGGGGCATAGGGATGGTGCGGCGGGCGAGGTACCAGCTTCCGCCGACGAGCGAAACAGCAATGACGAGCGCAAGGATCCAGAGCAGGACGCGACGTTTCTTCATGGGGCCCTCCCGGTTGGTGAGCCCATTGTAGCACAGCTGAGCACGAAAGGGAAACGTCGACGCATCGTTCGACAGGCGTGCGTTGGGATTGCACGCGGAGGGAGTGACGGCTCCCGGGCGGGCCTCTGCCCGGCCTGCGTCCCGGACGTTGACCAACCAGGCCCGCTGTGCTACAATGAGCCGATGGAGGTGCCCCATGAAGAACTGGCGAGCCATTCTCACGTTCCTGGTCGGTGCAACTCTGGTGTTGTCCGGCTGTGTCCGAGACTGGGGTGGGCGCACCACGCCGGAAGGCACGACCGGACCCCTGCCAGAGCAGACGCTCGACGCGCCCACGGGCGTGCCGCCCACGGCTGAGCCGGCGACCGCCACGGGCGTGCCGCCGACACCGGAGGCCGCGCCGCCGACACCCACCACCGCTCCGCCCACAGCCACTCCTGCCGCACCCACGGCCACGCCTGCCCCGCTGACCCCAACGCCGATGCCGGTGCCGGTGCCGGCTGCCACGCGGCTCGTGTTCCCTTCCGGCGGCACAACCCTCGCCGCAGAGGGTGTGGCGCGGCCCGGCACTCCCAGCCTCTTTGTCCTGCGTGCCTCCGGCGGCCAAGTCATGGATGTGCAGGCGAGCCTCGCCATGGCACAGGCGAAGCTTTCCATCTGGGGCGCAGACGGCACGGTCCTCAAAGCTCCAGGTGACGGCCGGCTGTGGTGGCGTGGGACGCTGCCCTCCACGCAGGATTATTACCTTCAGCTGGATGCGCTGGGCGCCGAGCGGGCCTTTTCGCTCTCCATTGGCATCCCGGTGCGCATCTCCTTTGCCCAGGGCGCGACCTCGGCGCGCGTGGAAGGGTCGGTTGAGCCGGCCGTCCCGGACCTGTTTATCCTGAAGGCGTCTGGAGGGCAGACGATGCAGGTCTCTATCGATTCCCCCTCTCCGGCCACCATGCTCGAGATTTGGGGCTTTGACGGCACGCTGCTCAAGTCAGAGGCCGACTCGGGCTGGCTCTGGGTGGGCCCGCTGCCGGCGACGCAGGACTATTTCCTGTACCTCTACAACTGGTCCGAGGCTGCCACCTATCGCCTGGACGTCGCCATCCCGGCCGGCGGGCTGCCGGAGCCGGCGCGCATCTCTTTCCCCGCCGGCGGAACGACGGCTGTGCTGGAAGGCAGTGTGCCGGCGTTGGGGCAGGATACCTATGTCCTGCGCGCCTCGGAGGGCCAGATCCTGGACATCCAAGTGGATTGGTCCGGAAGCCAGGTGCTGCTGGACATCTGGGGCGCCGACGGAACGGTGCTGAAGCATGCGGCGGTGGAGGGCTCGCTCTGGCGTGACTACCTGCCCTCCACGCAGGACTATTACGTGAAGGTGAGTGGGGAGGGAGGGGCGGCGGACTATTCGCTGCGGGTGTCGGTGCCGGCCCGCATCTCGTTCGATCCGGGGGCGGTGAGCGATACGGTCGCCGGCCAGGTGGACCCCTATGGCTCGGTGCTCTACGTCCTGCGCGCGGGCGCGGGGCAGGAGATGGAGGTCGAGCTGGACGCCGACCCGTCTGTCCTTCCGTCCATCTGGGGGTTTGACGGGTCGGTCCTGAAGCGCTACGTGGACGGCGCCCAGAGCTGGAGCGGTGATCTGCCCAGCACGCAGGACTACTTCGTCCTGGTGTCCTCCTTCGGCGGAGGGGGAGCGTTCACACTCACCGTGACCGTCCGCTGACCTCGAAGGGCACCGCACAGCATCTTGTGGGTGCCCTTTCAGCTCACCCGGGAGGCAATGTCCATGGGGGCACAGAAACGTTTCTGCGAGCAGTGTGGATCTCCACTCAAGCCCGGTGTCTGCTTCTGCGAGATGTGCGGCGCGCCCGTCGAGCCGGCAGCCGCGGCGCCAGCCGTGGCCGCTCACACGGTCGAGACCGTCGTTGGCCACATACCGGCGGAGCGCCTGGAGGACGGCAAGAACCTCTTAGGACGCCAAAAGACCACGCAGCTCAACCTCGTCATTACCACCACCCGGCTGCTGTGCCTGCGGGAGACCGAAGAGACCAATGAGGCCTGGCTGGCAGAGCAAGAGCGCATCGAAGAGGAAGAGAAGCGCAGCGGAGTGGCATGGCGCATGCTGATGGAGCGCTATAATTGGCGCAGCCCTGTGTGGGCTGCTTTCTACGAGACCCCGCCCGGTGAGCTTCTCTCCTCCGACCGCGGCAACGGCGCGATCCCCCTGTCGGACATTGCGCGCGCGACAATCACCCTGAACGACGAGATGGACGGGCTTGACCTCGAGCTTGCCGGCGGGCAGGTCTTTCGATTCCGGCTCTACATCTCGACCGGCCGACCCGCCGCGCGCTTCCTCGCCCAGGTCCTCGGCCCGGAGCGCGTGCGCGTGGTGGCTCAACAGGCCGGGTAGCCGGATGCGAGAGGTGGACAGCAGTACGCTGCATGGTGTGTGCACGCCGGAATGCTCCCGGCGAAGGGGCGCGGCCCCGGTCAGCATTCTCTGTATCCTGCTTGATGCGGGAGCCGCACCTGTGCATGCGGTGGGCATCTCTCCGCGCTCCACAGCCCAAGGACCCATTGGCGACTCGCCGGTGGGCGGCCTGGGGGGCTCGAGCTCGACCTAGGGCTGGTGCTATGGACTCACCCTCAGAAGCGGCGGCGGACACTGAACAAGATATGACGGGTTTGGCGGAAGCCCAACACCGCTCCGCCCGCCTGCCCACGCACTGGCTTCGGCACCTGGTTACAGTGCTTGTGCTCGGCTTGGCGGTGCACCTGCTCCTGCCGCAGATCACGGCTCTTCAGCATTCCCTGGACGTCATACGCGGCATGACGTGGTGGGTGCTCGCGTTGGCGGTATGCTCCACGGGTATGAGCACACTTGGCAGCGGCATTCTTCTGAACGCCATTGCACGCATGACCGGCGACCGGCTGCCCCTTGTCCGAGGCGCTCTCATTGCGGTTGCTTCCAACTCCGTGGGTCTCGTGGCGGGTGGAATTGTCCCGGCGGGTGTGGCTGCCAGCCGCTGGGTGCGGGGCAGTGGCGTTGGGATAGCCGGCGCCCTGGTCACTCTCTGGCTACCGGTGCTCCTCTACAACGGGGTGCTTGTGGTCGTGACCGCTCTAGGGCTTGTGAACCTGCTCCTGCTCCACAAACTGACGGCGCCCCTGGCAGTCACCTTTGCAGTGATCCTGGCGGGCATCAGCGTGGTGATTGCAGCCATTGCCTGGGGCTCGCGGCGGCGCGAGGAGTTCACCGGGCTGGTGACACGCGCCGGCGAGCGCTGGGCTGCCCTACGGCATCGGCCTTTTGATCCGGCTGCAGCGCAGGCTAGCGTGGCGCGGATCTTCCACGGGATCGACTGGCTAGGGGAAGGGGGCTGGCGCGGCCCAGTGGTCGGTGCGGGGCTGACCACGTTCTTCGACCTGGTGACGCTGTACCTCTGTTTCGTCGCCGCGGGTCACCCGCTTAGCCCGGCAGTCGTCGTGACCGCCTATGGGTTGCCCATGCTACTTGCCAAGGCCCCCTTGACCACACCAGGCGGCATTGGCATCGTGGAGGCGAGCATGGTCGCGCTGTTCGCGAGCCTCGGCGTCCCCAAGCAGGTGGCGGTTGTGGCCGTCCTGGCCTATCGCCTGCTAGCTTTCTGGCTGCCCAGCCTGGCCGGCTTCCTGCTTTTTCCGTACTTGCAGCATGTGGCAGGCGGCCAGGGCACTTGGAGGATGCCTCGGTCCAGGAGGAGGCAACGGCGACAGGGCTACCCTCCCCCGCCGTTGGGGTGACAATCCACGCAGGTCCCCCAGTTGGGGATGTCGTGCTCCTCGTGCTCGTGTCCAAGCTCGGCCTCGTTGTGGCAGCCGAAGCAGTTGTAGGCGCCCAGGCTGCTCGGGTGACAGGTGCGGCAGCTGGAGGCGCCCTTGTGGTGGGTGGGGAAGGCGTGGGGCCGGCCGTACGAAGCCGGCAGCCACTCACCGACGCTATGGCAGTCGGCGCAGGCAGCGCCGAGCAGGCCTGCGTGATAGGCCGGCTCTCCATGACATGCGGCGCACTCGCGCGGCGTGCCGGAGAAGACGCCGCCCGCGTGGCAGCCGGTGCAGGGGGCGCCGGAGTGCCCCCCGTCGAGGCTGAAGCCCGTCTCAGAGTGGTTGAAGGTCGCGCCGGGCCAGCCCATGGGGGTGTGGCAGCGAACGCAATCCTCGCCGAATTGGCCGGCATGGCGGTCGTCTTCTCGATGACAGGCGACGCAAACCGGCGCGGTGCCCTGGAACTGGCCGGTCGTGTGGCACTGGAGGCACGAAAGGAGCGTGTGCTTTCCCTGGAAGAGCTGCTCCAAGCCGGTATGGTCCTGGGCTACACGTGCTTGGCCCGCGGAGTCGTGGCAGAGCAAGCACTGGCTGCTGGCATAGTCGCTGTGGCTGGGCGGAGCCGGCCAGTTGGGGCCCATCGGAGCGTGGCAGACCAAGCAGTCATCAGCCGCCGTGACCAGGTGCGGTGCTGCGGTGCCCATAATCCCGGCAGCCCTGGCCGACTCGGCCCAGCCCGCCGGTGTGTGACAAGTCGTGCAAGGGCCCACCAGGTGCTGCTTGGGTGCGCTGTGACACACTGCGCAGTCCGTCGCCGGAGCTCGGACCCCCTGGTGGCATTTCTCGCAGGGCACGGTCATGTGACGGCCAACCAGCGGCACAGGGTGGGCTGGGCGCGCGACCTTGGACGGGAGAAACCGGCTGGCCGAATGACACTGGTGGCACGCGAGACCAAAGTGGTATGCGTTGGGTGGAAAGTGGCAGCCGGCGCACTTGTCTGGCCGGCTAACGGCCGACACCTGTGCGGCTGAGGGCGCGGCAGCTGCCACGGCGGGGTCGACAGGCAGCAGCGTGATAGCTGCCAACGCAACTATCGCGCCGATGACCAAGCACATGGAACGCAGTGGCAGGGTCGTTTTCTCCATTTGGGCACCTCTTGTCGTTCCGGGATGGACTGCCGGGGCGGCCGTTGCCCTCTCTTCTATGGGGAAGAGACCTGCTCCATTGGATAGTGACTGCATCGTCTGGTCTACTGCTTGGGAGAATCTAGCACACCTTGCGTCGGCTGTCAAGAGTGACCGTTCCTACCTGCCCTCCGCGCAGGTAGGGGGGCAGGGTCTGAGACACTGTCAGGGGACTAGGAGTCCTTGATTGGGATCTTGCCGGCACTCGGGCGCCTGCAGCATGGCAAAGCGCTCCGGCTGCCGAAGATCGATCCCCTCGCGCTCGGCGGTATCGCGGAGCGCCCTCACGACATCGGAGTGCACTGCCAGGAGGCTGTGCGTGCGCTGGTTGACCCAGAAGCGGGCCACCAACTCCGTCGCCAGGTCACCGAGCGCATCTGCATACAGCGTCGGCGCCGGGTCGGCCTGCACGCCCTCCACATGGGCGATCGCCTCCAGGAAGACCTGCGACGCGCGCTCGAGTGACTCGCCGTATCGCAGGCCAATGCGAACGGTGCGCCGCCGTTTTTCCTGCTCGGAGTAATTCGTAATCGGCTTGGTGAAGACGTCTAGATTTGGCAGGATGACCGTCTCCCCATCCCACGTCCTCAGCACCGTATCGCGCGTATTGATGGCCACTACGGTGCCCGTCCCCCCACCGGCCTGTACCTCGTCGCCGATGCCGAACGGCTGCCGGAAGAGAAGCAGGATGCCTGCGACAAAGTTGCGGGCGATGTCCTGGAGCGCGAAGCCGATGGTCAGCCCGGCGATTCCGAGGCCGGCCGCGAAGCCTGTCACGTCGAAATCCACGATGTCCAGCGCCACGATCGTGCCCAGCACGAGCACCGTCCAGCGAGCCAGCCTCGACAGCAGCAGCTGGGTCTCGGGCTTGTCTGTTCTCCTCTTGGTGGCCCGCTTTGCCCAGCGCGCCGCGATCACCGAGAGCAGGACCGCAATACCGAAAATGACGAGCGCCGCTACCAACCGCGGAACGAACCGCCCTGCCTCTTCCAGGAAGGCTTGAAGGGACTCTGTCATGGATGGGACTACCTCCTCTGAGCTCCGCAGGCACGCCGCCGGGTATGGCCCCCCGACCCGACCTTCTGCCGATTCTACCCGGTGCCGGCCCGGCAGTCAAGCGGATGCCGCCGGAAGCCAGCTTGCCGGAGATGCCGCGCCGAGCGTGCTGCGGGTGACTTGTGAAGTGTCTTCCGGGAGCGGGTCTCCATGTGCGTCCATCGCCGAGGCGCGCACTCGGGTGAGTCCGGGGGATAGAACGGGCCGGCAATTCGCCCTCCTGGCGTGCCTCTGCTATAATTGCTGCATCCATGGCCCGCATCTATGCTCTCGCCAACCAGAAAGGCGGTGTCGGCAAGACCACCACTGCCGTCAACTTGGGCGCGTACCTGGCAGCAGCCGGCCGGCGCGTCCTTGTGGTGGACACCGACCCCCAGGCCAACGCCACCGCCTGCCTGGGCGTGGATCGCGCCAAGCTGGCACACTCCGTCTACGACGTCCTGCTTGACGGCACGCCGCCCCGGCAGGCCATCGTACCGACCGACCAGGAGCGGCTCGACCTTCTCCCGGCAACCACGGCGCTGGCGGGTGGAGAGGTGGAGCTGGTCGGCACGATGGCCCGAGAACACCGGCTGAGCCGGGCGCTGGCGCCTGTGGCCGCCGACTATGACTTGGTCTTTGTCGACTGCCCCCCAAGCCTCGGACTGCTTACTATCAACGGGCTGGTCGCCGCGCAGGATGGGGTGCTTATCCCCGTCCAGTGCGAGTACCTGGCGCTCGAAGGGCTGGGCCACCTGCTCAAGACGATCTACTTGGTGCGAGACAACCTCAACCCGAAGCTGGTCATTGCCGGAGTAATCATGACCATGTTTGACGCGCGCACCAACCTGTCGCGCCAAATCGTGGATGAGGTGCGCCGTTTCTTCCCCGCCTATGTCTTCAAGGTCGTCATCCCGCGCACCGTGCGCCTTGGCGAGTCGCCCAGCTACGGAGAAACGGTCATGAGCTACGCCCCCGAATCGAGCGGCGCGCAGGCCTACCAGGCCCTTGCGCGCGAGTTCCTCGAGCGGCTGGGCGAGCCGGGAGGGTGATCGAGCTGTGAAAGAGAGACGCGGTCTTGGACGCGGATTGGAGGCGCTCATCCCGGGGGCGCAGGAGGTGACCGGCGGTGTGCTGCAGGTGCCGGTGGGGGCGATTCGCCCCAACCCGATGCAGCCGCGCTCCGGGATGGATGCTGAGGCGCTGCAGGAGCTGGCCGCCTCCATCCTTGAGCACGGCCTGATCCAGCCCCTCATCGTCACCCAACTCGGTCCCGACCACTACCAGCTCATCGCCGGCGAGCGGCGCTGGCAGGCCGCCAAGCTGGCGGGACTGGCCTCGGTGCCTGTCATCGTCAAGGAGGCCACGCCGCAGCAGGTACTTGAGCTGGCGCTCGTGGAGAACATCCAGCGGGCGGACCTCAATCCACTGGAGGAGGCCGCAGCATTCCAGCAGCTGGTGGATGAGTTTGGGCTGACCCAGGAGCAGGTTGCCGAGCGGGTCGGTAAGAGCCGCGTCAGTGTGACCAACACCCTGCGCCTGCTGCGCCTTCCCGAGGAGGTGCGCGCAGCGCTGGCCTCGGGCGAGATCCACGAGGGGCACGCCCGCGCGCTGCTGGGGCTTGGTACGCCCGAGGCGCAGTCCTCTGCACTTGCCGTGGTCACCCGGCGCGCTCTCTCGGTCCGGCAGACCGAGGAGCTGGTGCGCCGGCTGACCGCCGCTGCACCGGTGGCGCGCACCAGGCCGGCCCTGCCCCCTGAGACGGCGGCCCTCGAGGAGCGCTTTCGCAAGAGCCTGGGCACGAAGGTCAATCTCTACCGCAGCCGCAAGGGCGCCGGCCGGCTGGTTGTCCACTTTTACTCGGAAGAGGAGCTGCAGTCGATCTACGAGGCCATCGTCGGCGAGTAGCGCGGGGCCAATTGTGCAATTTCGATAATCCCTGGTAGAATCGACGCCTATGGACAACGGCAGCCCACTTCCGCCGCCCAGTTGGGTGGAGACGCCCAGAGCCCTGCGCGCGATGGCAGACCGCCTGCGCGGCGAGCCTGCTATCGCCGTCGATACCGAGTCCAATAGCCTCTACGTGTACCGCGAGCAGCTCTGCCTTGTGCAGATCTCTATCCCCGGCACAGACTACCTCGTGGATAGCCTCGCCCTCGACGACCTCACCCTCTTGGCGCCCCTGTTTGCCGACCCAGACGTCGCCAAGGTGATGCACGGTGCCGAGTACGACCTGGTCATGCTCGACCAGCACTCTGGGATTGCCGTCGCCGGCCTCTTCGACACGATGTGGGCTGCCCGTATCCTGGGGTGGAAGGAGTACGGGCTGGGGGCCGTGATCGAGGCGCACTTTGGTGTCAAGCTGAACAAGAAGTACCAGCGCGCGGATTGGGGGGTGCGTCCGCTGCCCTCCGAGCAGCTGCACTATGCGCGCATGGACACCCACTATCTGCTCCGCCTCGCCGACATCCAGTCCAGAGAGCTGGAGTCCGCCGGCCGCTGGCCGCAGGCGGAGCATCGCTTTTCTGAGCTGTGCCACACCCGCTGGGAGGACCATGGCTTTGATCCGGAAGGTTTCTGGCGGGTACCGGGCGTGCACGACCTCGACGACGCGGGCCGGGGCGTCCTCCGAGCGCTGTGGGCTTTTCGCGACGAGTGTGCGCGGTCCGAGAACCGGCCTGCTTTCAAAATCCTCTCGAACCAGGCACTTATCGCCTTGAGCGAGCAGCCTCCGCTCACGATCGAGGAGCTGCGCCGCGTGCGCTCCGTGTCCCCCCGCTGCCTGGGCCGCTACGGATGGCAGTTGCTGACCGCCCTCCGCCTGGGGGAAACGCAGGGGGTGGCTTATGACCAGCGCCCGAAGCAGAGCCATGCCGACAACTCCGGGCCACACGGAAGGCCCTCCCCGGCCTGCCAGGCCCGCTTCGAGGCCCTCCGCGCCTGGCGGAATGCCCGCGCCGAAGAGAAGGGCGTAGAGCCCGATATCATCCTCAATAACCAACTGCTGTGGTCGGTCGCCCACCGCAGCCCACGCCAACCGGCCGACTTGGCCCGCGAAGGGCTGCTGGCTGCCTGGCAGATCGACGAGTTTGGGGACGAGCTGTTGGCTGTCGTGCGGGGCGTTACGGCGAGCAGGGCGGCGAGTAGTACACGTACATAACCAGAAGCACCGAAACGGCCCACAGGACCACGTCTAGCAGGAAGGGCCGGTCGGTGAAGAGCATGTCCTCGGGCGCTCCTCCCTCTCCCTTGACCTGGACCAGATACAGGTATCGGAACATCCCATAGATCACAAAGGGAATCGTCAGCATCATGCCGTGGTTGCAGGGCAGGTTGCCAGCTGTGGCCGTATAGAGGGAGTAGGAGATCAGAGTGGCCGTCACTACCACGATGATCATCTGATCCAGGTAGGGGATCGTGTACTGGTTCAGGATCTTGCGGTGGCTGTCGGCGCTGCCGGCGAGCAGGATCATCTCGTGGCGGCGCTTGCCGATGGCCATGAAGAGGGCCAGGAAGGTCATGCACACGTAGAGCCACGGCGAAAAGCGCTCCGCCTCGGCGACGACCACGCCGGCTCCCACCCGCAGCACAAAGCCGGCCGCAATCGTCATGACGTCGAGGATTACGAGGTGTTTCAGGTAGAAGGAATAGGCCAGGTTGAGCAGGAAGTAGCCCAGGACGATGCCAAAGAAGCCGGGGTGCAGCCAATAGGCCACCGGGAGGCAGACTGCCAGGATGGCAGCTGCCGCCGTGATGGCGACCCATGGCTTGAGCTGACCGGAGGGCAGCGCCCGGCGCCGCTTTTTCGGGTGGAGCTTGTCCTTCTCCAGGTCGGCCAGATCGTTGATGATGTACACCGTGCCGGCGACCAGGCAAAAGACGAGGAAGGCCAACACTGTCTTGCCCAGGAGCGGCCAGACGGCCAGCTTCCGGTCAAAGACAAGCGCGGCGAAGACAAAGACGTTCTTGACCTGCTGCTTGGGACGCAGTGTCCGGAGCAGGCCCCACACGTTGCGCAGGATTGGCTTCATGGTTGGCATTCCGTCGGGCACCCATAATACAGGAAGTTGCCGGCCAGGTCAACTTGGCCGTACAGGGAGTTGCCGCACTTGTTCCCGGGTATGGGCCTTTCCTCTCGGACCAAGCGACTGGGGTCCGCCGCCCTGCTGGCGGGCTGCTTGACTTTTGCTCCTCTTCCGGGTATCCTATCGCGCATGGTGCCAAGAGAGGGCCGGGAGCGCCTCGACCAGCTCCTCGTGCAGCGCGGCCTGGCCGACAGCCGCGAGCGGGCGCAGCAGCTCATCCTGGCCGGGGCCGTCTCGGTCGGAGAGCGAGTGGTCGACAAGCCTGGCACGCAGGTGCCCTCGGATGCGCTGCTGGCCGTGGCTGCCCGCCCACCCTACGCCAGCCGCGGTGGGCTCAAGCTTGCCGCCGCCCTGGATGCCTTTGCCCTGGACGTCCGTGGCATGGCCGCTGCAGATGTGGGCGCCTCGACGGGCGGCTTTACCGACTGCCTCCTGCAGCGCGGCGCATCGCGCGTGTACGCAATCGACGTGGGCTATGGGCAGCTGGCCTGGGATCTGCGGCGCGACCCACGGGTTGTCGTGTTGGACCGGACGAATGCCCGTTTCCTGGAGCACCTGCCCGAGCCGGTGGATTTGGTCACCGCTGACGTCTCTTTCATCTCACTGCGGCTCATCTTGCCGCCGGCCCTCGGATGGCTGCGGGAAGGCGGCCAGATTGTTGCCCTGGTCAAGCCCCAGTTCGAGGCGGGACGCGACCGCCTGGGGAAAGGCGGAGTCGTGCGCGACCCGTCTGTCCACCGTGCGGTGCTGACCGAGATCGCCGGCTGGGCGGCGGGACGGAGCCTGGGGCTGCAGGGGCTTATCCGCTCGCCGGTCACTGGCCCGGCCGGCAACGTCGAGTTCCTGGCTTGGTGGCTGCCCGGCAGCCCAGCGCGGGAGGACCCGGAGGCTCTCATCGCGGCATGCCTGGGCGGAGGTGGCCGGTGAGGATCGCTCCGTGGCTTGGCGCGCTGCTGGCACTGCTGCTGGCGGTGTTTGCCGTCGCGCCTCTGGCCTACCCCGGTTTCTTTGAGTCGAGCACCGGCTTTCAAGCCTCCTTCCGCGTCCAGGCGCTGCCGGGCGGCGGCTTGTTGGATGCCCGCGACCCGGTGCGTGGTGAAGGAACCGCTGCCCTCTATGCGGCTTGGCCTTTCCTGATGCTTACCGGCAGCGGCGTCTCCGCCGTCAAGTGGGGCTATGCGCTGGCGTTCCTGCTCGGTGCTCTGGCGGTCTACGGCTGGGCGCGCCTGCGCCTGGGAACGGAAGGTGGGGTACTGGCGTCGGCCGTCTACACGTACCTTCCCTGGCACCTGGCCACGGTCTATGTGCGCGGAGCCTACGCCGAGGCATGGCTCTGGGCGCTCTGGCCGGCGATCCTCTTTGCCTGGGAGGTCCCCCTGCACCGCGGCCGTTGGCTGCCCCGCCTGGCCGGCCTGGTCCTGGTGGCTGCCGCACTCCTTGTGCAGCCGGGGCTGACTTGGCTGTTCCTGGCTCTGATGGTGCCCTACGCGGTGACCGTCTGGCGCGTGCGCTGGTGGCCGGCGCGGATCGCTGCCGCCCTGGCGGGGGCCGGCATCCTGGCCGGCGGCGGCCTGCTCGCCGCGCGCTGGGCGGGCGAGGGATCGCCGAGCGGGTTTCTGTGGCCCTACCAGCTCTTGTCGGCCGCCTGGACAGACGACCTGGCCGGCGGGGGCCTCCCTTATCAGATCGGCGCGGCAGCGGCCGCGCTGTTGATCGTCTCGCTGGGGCTGTGGGCCATGGGCAGCCGCGACGAGCGTGCCCGTGCCGGAGAGACGGAGCCAGGGGGCCACCGGGCACCCAGCCTGCGGCGCGTGCAGATGCGGCCGTCCTTGGGCTTCTGGTCGGCGGCACTCCTGGTGATCTTGTTCCTAACGCAGCATCTCTCCGGGGCTCTGTGGGGCCCGCTGCGGCTCGGCAGCCTGGTGGCGCATCCCTGGCAACTTCTGGCCTTGGCCGGCCTGCCGCTGGCTTTCCTGGCCGGCGCTTGCGTGCGGATGGAGCGGCGCCTGGCCGAGCTGCCCCTCGTGGCCGGGCTGGCGGCGCTGGTGGTGCTTGGCAGCTACACCTACCTGGCGCCTCGCTTCACCCAGGTCGATCCCGGCGCCCGGCCCGCCGCCGAGTTGTACCCGACTGCGCAACCCACTGCCCCGATCCACTTGCTGGACGTCGAGCTCACGCCCGCATCGGAGATCACTTCGACGGTGACACTGACCCTCACCTGGCAGGCGCTGGCACCACCGGAAGCCGACTATACCGTGTTTGTGCACCTGCTCTCGGGGGAGGAGAAGCTCAACCAGGCCGACTCCTGGCCCTGTTCCGGTTCCTGCCCGACGCACGAGTGGCGGCCGGGCCAGATCGTCGTCGATGTGCGCGACATAACGATCCCGCCCAACTCGCCGCCCGGCCCCTACCGGGTGGCTGTGGGCATGTACCAGGGGGAGACGGGCGAGCGGCTCGCCGTGGCGGGCCGAGACGACGGGACGGTGTACCTCGATGTTCGCTAGGCATTCCTCCCATCCCAGAGGGGTGGGCGAGGGGAGAAGCACCGCCCGCCCGGGACCCTTAGCCCTGCTCGGGGCGGCCGCTTGGGAGCCTCTGCGGCGGGCAGCGCGCCGACTGCGCGGCAGCGTCGATCGCTACCTGCTGCTGGTCCTCCTAGTGTCGCTCTTTCCCATCGCCCCACTCCTTCAACAGGGCTATATGTGGGACGCGCACGATGCGCGCCACGATGTCTATTTCCTCTTCGAGCTGGACCGCGGCATCCGGGATGGAATCCTCTACCCGCGCTGGCAGCCTGACTTTGCCTTTGGCTTCGGTTATCCCTTCTTCAACATCTACGGTCCCTTTGCCACCTACGTGGGGGAGGCGCTGCACCTGCTCGGCCTTGACTTCACCGGCGCCGTCAAGGCGGTGTTTCTCCTCTCCATTGTTGGCTCCGGGCTCGCCATGTACGGCTTTGCCCGCTCCATACTCGGCCGACGCGCCGGCCTGGTCGCAGCCGTCGCCTACATGGTGATCCCCTACCGCCTGGTTGATGTCTACGTACGGGCGGCGCTTGCCGAGGCGGTCGCCTTCGCCATCGTTCCCCTGGTGCTCTGGGCGGCCTCGGCCGCGCTGCGCCGTCCACGCCTGGACAACGTCCTCGCGCTCGCGGCTGCCTATGCTCTGCTCGTCGTCACTCACCCGCTGACGGCCCTCCTGCTGACGGCCGTGCTGGTGATCTATGCGGTCATGCTTGCGCTGGTCCGGGTGAATGAGGAGCAGCCCTTTCGCGAAATGTCGCGCAGTTCCTTTTTGCCCCTCCTTGGGCACCTGGCTCACCGGCTCCTGCCCGTTGGCGCCGGGCTCCTGCTTGGGCTGGGGTTGAGCGCATTCTTCCTTGTTCCGGCGATGCTGGAGAGCCGCTTTGTGCGGGTCGACCAATGGTATGGCGGCCGGTATGCCTGGGGCGGTGACTTTGTCGAGCTGTTCCAGCTCTTTTCGCCGGCTTGGGGGTGGGGCACCAGTGAGCCGGGCCCCGGCGATTCCCTTAGCTTCCAGCTCGGCGCTGTGCCCCTGGTCCTGGCGCTCTTTGCCGTTGCCGGCCTCTTCCGGCGGCGCGCAAAGAGCCGGGCGGCCAGGGATGGGGCGGGCGAGGGGCGTGCGCTTCGGCCTGGTCCTGGCGACGGAGCCGAGAAGGAGGGCCGGGCACTGATCGCCTTCTTCGCTGCCATGGCCCTCGCTTGCATCCTGCTCATGCTCTCCCTGTCCGTGGCCGCCTGGGAGGCCCTGTCGCTGGCGCGGCTCGTCCAATTCCCATGGCGGCTGCTGGCGCTCGTGGCACTGGCCCTCTCTTTCCTGTCTGGGGCGGTCTTTTGGCGGGCGCGGTCCGCGAAGGGGTGGCACGACTTTTCCGCAGCCGTGCCGGTCATCCTGCTTGTTCTGGGCAGCCTTCCCTACATGCAGGCCGAGATGTCGGAGCGCGACGTCTCGATGGCCGGGCTGATGACCTTCCAGCAGTCGTCCGACGAGATGACGGGCTCCACGGCCTGGGTCAAGACGATCCCAACCTGGTCCTCGATGGCGGACCTGCATGTGGCCGGCCTGCCGGTGACCTCCAAGATAGAGTACGATCTGCTTTACCAGCGGCGTGGCGTGCATGCCCGCACGCTGGAGCTGCATACCAACCGAGAGATAATCGAGTACACTGCGCCCAAGCACACGCTCATCTCGTTCAATACCTTCTACTACCCCGGCTGGCAGGCCTACCTTTTGGACGCAGACACGGGCACGCGCATCGGTGAGCTGCCAACCTTCCCGCGCGGCGACCTGGGCCTCACCACCGTCCTGGCGCCGCCCGGCACGGGCAGGGTGCTGCTCCAGTTCGAGGACACGCCGCTGCGGCGTGCCTCATCGATCGTCACCTGGCTGTCGGCCGCGATCTGCGCGGCGGCGCTTGCGGCGCGGAAGGTGATCCGGCGCCAGCCCGCCGCGCACGCGGAGGGAAAGCGGATAGGGCGAGGGGAGGACCTATGAGAGGGCTCTCTCTCCAGGGCCTGTGGAAAAGGGCGCTCACATGCCGGCTCGATCCCTATCCCTGGCTGGTGATGCTCTTTTGCCTCTTTGCGGTCCTGCCCCTGGCCGGCCCAGACTACTTCTTTGACACGCACGATGGCGTCCACTCGGTCTTTTTCCTGACCGAGTTCGACGCAGCCATCCGTGACGGCGTCTGGTACCCAGGCTGGGGTACGGACCACGCGCTCGGCTACGGGTATCCCAGCTTTGTGTACTATTCGCCGCTCGCCTATTACGCGGCTGAGGCCTTTCACTTGCTGGGCGCAGGCATGGTGGCCTCGGTCAAGTGGGTGTGGGCACTCTCGACATTCGGTGCGGGCTTGGCGATGTTTGCCTGTGCCCGCGCCCTGCTGGGCCGCCATCGCGCCCTGTTGGCCGCGGTGGTCTATGTGTACGTGCCCTACCACCTGGCGAATGCCTATGTCCGCGGCGACCTGCGAGAACACGCTTCCCTGGCCTGGCTGCCGCTGGTGCTGCTGGCATTTCACCGGCTGGTCGAGCGGGTGACGCTGCGACGCATCGCCGCGGCAGGGCTGGCCTACGGCGCACTGTGGATGACGCACAACGTCACGGCGCTGATCTTTACCCCGCTCCTGGCGGCGTACGTGCTCTTCCTGCTGGTGCGGCCGCCGCTGCGGGTTGCAGGTGAGTCCGCGCAGCCCCTGGCCCGCCGGGCAGAGTGGCGCGCTCGCCTGGGCCGGGCAGGTGGGGCGCTGGGCGGGGCGCTGCTTGGCTTGGGCATCTCGGCCGCGCTCCTCCTGCCGGCGCTCCTGGAGCGCGGGTTCATCAACCAGGCACAATGGGTCGGCTCGGGGTACGATTATCGCATGCACTTTGTCTACCCCTTCCAGCTGCTGTCGGGCTTCTGGGGGTATGGCGCCGCCGGCCCCGGCCCGGTCGACCAGATGTCGTTCCAGCTCGGTGTGGTGCCGGTCGTCCTTTGCATGCTCGCCCTGGTGACCTGCCTGTGCCGGCGCGGCAGGAGGCGGGGGCAGGCCCTCTTCTGGGCGGCGGCAACCGCCCTGTTGGTCATCTTCATGCTCCCTGTCTCTCGCTTCCTCTGGGATTTGGTGCCGATCGCCGGCTTGGTCCAATTCCCTTGGCGCCTGCTCGGCTTGGCGGCCCTGACGATGAGCCTGCTGGGCGGACTGGCGCTGCCACGCCTCCGGTGGGATCGAGCCTCGGGGCCGGTGCTCGTGTTGGCTGCGATTGCGTCCGTCGCGAGTTTTTCCTACACCCTGCCGCAGTACACGCCCGTGCCGGACGGGGCAGAGGGGCCGCTGCTGGTGCTCCAGTTCGAGCTCGAGTACCCCGACATGATCGGCCGAACCGCCTGGGTGAAGGAGGCCCCGCAGACATCGCCGCTGGTGAGCCAGTACCAGTCGGGCGGGCCGCTGGTGACCGCCCGGGCATTGGCGCCGGGCGCCGAGGTGGAGATGATTCGCGCGGGTGGCGCCTCCGACGAGCTCACCGTCCGCTCCCCGGCAGGCACGGCGCTTCAGTTCTATACGTATTACTACCCCGGCTGGCGGGTCTGGGTCGACGGCGAGCGCCTGCCCGGCTCCGCCCTGCGTCCTGAAGGACCATATGGCCTCCTTACCATCGACGTGCCAGCCGGCGAGCACCACGTCCTGCTTCGCTGGGGCGACACATCCCTGCGCTCGGCAGGCAAGGCTGCGACCCTTGCCTGCCTGGGGCTGGCTCTGCTGATGCTGGTCCTGGGGAGCCGAAGGGGAGGGCGCGCGGGCAAGCCCACGCCGCGGCGTTTCAGGCGCGCAGATCTGTTTGGCAACGCGATTCGCCTCTGATATAATCCCCGGGGAGAAACCGAATGGCCGAATATCCCCAGAGGGTTTGCCCTCATTGTGGGACGCCGGTGGCGCAGCGTGCCGAGGACTGCCTGGGCTGCGGCGCTCATCTGAGAGACGCAAAGAAGTGGCCCGCAATACGCCTGCCCAGGGGGAGCCTGTGGCTGCCGATGCTGCTCGTCGTCATTGCCGTTCTGCTCTGGCTCTGGAAGCCTTGGCAGTCGCTCCGGCCTGCGGTTGCCGGCTCCGCCTCGGCTGAGCCCTCCGTCACGGCCCAGCCTTCGCCCGGCTATGAGATAGCGCCCACCGCGACTCCCCTCCAGACGGCGCCTCCTTCTCCCACGCCCACCCTCCCACCCAGCCAGACGGTGCACACCGTTGAGAAGGGTGAGACCTTGATCACGATCGCCAAGCTCTACGGGACGACGGCGGCGGCGATCCGCACGGCGAATAACCTCAAGACCTCTCCCATCCACGAGGGCGACAAGCTGACCATCCCACTCCTGATGGCGGACACGCCGACGCCCAGCCCGACGCAGCCGCCCACACCCACACCCCAGGTCTATGTCGTAACCTCAGGAGACACGCTCAGCGAGATCGCCAAGCGGTTTGGGACGACGGTTGAGGCGATCCTCCAGGCGTCCGGCCTGGCCGACGCCACCGGCATCAAAGCCGGCACCCGGCTTCTCGTTCCCGCCTCCCTGCCCACGGCCGTACCCGTCGTCGTGTACGAGGTCAAGTCGGGCGATACGCTCTCCGGCATTGCGGCCAAGTACAAAGTGACGGTTCAGCAAATCAAGGATGCCAACGGGCTCAAGAGCGACGCCCTCAAGGTCGGCCAGAAACTGGTTGTCAAAGGCGCGGTCCCCACGCCGGCCCCGACCGCCACCGAGACGCCTGCGCCGACGCCAACGCCGACCCAGACGCCGGTCGCCACCCCTGTGTATGCCGCGCCATCGCTCCTTTCGCCGGCTGACGGCACCACGTTCTCTGGCTCAGACACGGTCATCCTGCTCAGCTGGCTGTCGGAAGGCTTTCTGGAAGAGGACGAGTATTACGTGCTGCGGCTGCGCCGCGCCGGCCCGGTAGCTCAGCTGCTGCCGCCCGTCTGGACCAAGGTCACCTCCTACCGGCTGGATCGCGCGCTCTACATAGCCGGCAGCGTGCAAGAGTTCTTTTGGCAGGTCTCGGTCATGCGCAAGACGGGCGAGACAGAGGAAGGCGCTTGGACCGGGGTGGAGATTAGCCCGCGTGGTGCGCAGAGGACCTTTAGGTGGCAGTAAGTGACAAGTCGCAAGTGACAAGTCGCAAGTGACAAGTCGCAAGTGACAAGTCACAAGTGACAAGTCGCAATTGACAAGTGACCATTCCCAGATGTCCTTGGGAAGATCTCAGGAGGCAAGCATGAGCACGGGCAAGATAGTCGGGTACATCGTCGCTGCAGTCCTTCTCTTTTTTGGCGTGTTGTTCTTGTGGTCGGCTTTCACCCCCGACGCGCCCAATCAGGGCGGTCGCCTCGCGATCGGTCTCATTACCGCCGTGCTGGGCTTGGGCATCATCGTCGCGATCCGGTTGCGACAGCCCAAGCCCAAGCAGGAAGTGGTCATCAAGCAGCAGATCGACATCGGCGGCGAGGTCGCCATGGAATCGCTCAAGTGCGAAAAGTGCGGCGGGGAGCTGGACAAGTCGGCCATCGGCGTGGTCCAGGGTGCAATCATGGTCACCTGCCCCTGGTGCGGCAGCAACTATCAGATTGTCGAAGAGCCCAAGTGGTAACCCTTCAGCCCGCCGCGCGGCACCGGCCGCGCCGGGCCATGATTGGGAGGAATTGCATGTTCGGAAGGAAGCACGCCGCTCTCCTGGCCCTCACTCTCATGGTCTGCCTGCTTGCTCTGCCGGTGATGCCTGCCGGCGCACAGGACCTGCTCCTCACCATGAGCAGCAACACCTACGCCGCCTATGTCAACGAGGATGGATCGGTCGACATCGTGCAGGAGCTGACCTTTGCCGTTGCTCCCTCCTCGATGGCGCTCGACTACGTGGACGTTGGCCTGCCGAACAACTCGTATGACCTCTCGCAGGTGGCCGCATGGCAGGACGGCCGGCCGTTGACGAGCATCAGCAAGTCGTCCAACATCCCCTACGGCGTCAAAGTGGACATGGACCCTTGGCTGCAGCCCGGACAGACCGGCACGCTGCGCGTCGAGGCCACCGTTTCCAACCTCCTCTACCAGGACACCGGCGAGGATGACTATGCCAGCCTCATCCTGTCTCCGACCTACTTTGACGGGCAGTACATGACCGGCACCGGCCGCCTGGAGGTGCAGCTTCACTTCCCCGTGGGGATCACGCCCGAGGAGCCGCGATGGCACGACCTGGAGCCAGACGAAAAGTACTACCAGGACGACCGGGCGGTCTATGGTTGGGTCCTGGAGGGGGACGATGGCGCCACCAAGCACGAGTTCGGTGCGTCCTTTCCGGCATCGTACGTGCCCGCCGGGGTCGTGCAAAAGCCGCCCGCCTTCACTATCAAGTTGGACGAGCTGTGTAATAGCCCGGGATTGGTCTGCGGGCTGTTCCTGTTCGGCTGGTTTGCGCTGACCATCATCGGCGCCCGCCTCAAGGCCAAGCGTAAGCTGGAGTATTTGCCGCCCAGCGTCGCCGTGGAGGGAACCGGCATCAAGCGCGGCCTGACGGTCGTCGAAGCTGCCGTGCTGCTGGAGGCCCCACTCAATAAGGTCATGGTCATGATCTTGTTCGGGCTCGTCAAGAAGGGCGCGCTCGTCGTCGAAGAGGAGAAGCCGCTCAAGGTCAAGCTGGTCGACCCGCTCCCGGCGGAGACCAAGCTGTGGGACTATGAGCTGGCGTTCCTCCAGGCTGTCAAGCCCGATGGCCTGATCGACGAAGCCAAGCTGCGCGATGTGGTCATCGACCTCATCGGCGACGTGAACAAGAAGCTGACCGGCTTTAGCCGCAAGGAGACCAAGGCCTACTACAAGGACGTGGCCGCCCGCGCATGGAAGCAGGTGGAAGCCTCCGAGACGCCCGAGGTGCTCGGGAAGGCGTGGGGCGACGGGCTGGAGTGGACGATGCTGGATGACGACTGGGAGTCGCACACGCGGCGCACCTTCCAGGACCGCCCGGTAATCATGCCCGCTTGGGGCTATGGCTACCGGCCCTGGGTGGTGGCGTCTTCGCCTTCGCCTTCGCCGAGCACGGCACCTTCGGGTGGCCTGCCCTCGGTGCCGGTTACCCTGCCCACGCTGCCCGGCGCCGATTTCGCCAATACAGTCGTGAGCGGCATCGAGAACGCCGCCAATTCGGTGGTGACCAGCATCGAGCGCTTTACGGGTGGCGTGGCACAAAAGACCAACCCGCCGCCCAAGACCTCCTCGTCCAGGAGCGGCGGCACGCGGAGCTCGGGCGGGGGCGGCCGAAGCTGTGCTTGTGCCTGTGCTTGTGCCTGCGCCGGGTGCGCTTGTGCCTGCGCGGGTGGCGGTCGATAGGAAAGGGGGCAAAGCCGTGAAACTGTGGCAGACCATCAAGACCTGGTTTGAGCCCACGCGGGCGGTCGCGCCCGGCCTCTACAGCTACCAAACCCCGCCCGACGCGCCGGAGCAGTATCGGCTGCACCTGCGCGTGGAGAAGGACGGGCGCGGGATCTTGCTGGTCAATGCGGCCAAGGTCCTGCACCTCAACCACTCGGCAGCCGAGCTGGCCAAGCTTGTCCTGGAGGAGCGGACGCCCGTCGAGGCAGCCCGCGAGATCGCCCGCCGTTACAACGTTCCCCCGGAGACCGCGCAGGCGGACTATGAGGAGATGCAGCAGACAATCCGGGACCTTGCCAGGTCGGGCGAAGAGGTCTGCCCGGTGTCCTACATGGACGTCGAGCGGATCGAGCCGCTGAGCGCCGAGATCAGCGCCCCATACCGGATGGACCTGGCGCTGACCTATCGCTGCCAGAATGATTGCCCGCATTGCTATGTCGGCCGGCCCAAGGACATGCCGGAGATGACGACTGAGCAGTGGAAGCGCGTGATCGACCGCTGCTGGGAGCTGGGCATCCCGCACATCACCTTCACCGGCGGAGAGGCCACGCTGCGGACGGACCTGCCGGAGCTGATCCGCTATGCCGAGTCCGTCGGCGTGGTCACCGGGCTCCAGACGAACGGGCGCCGGCTGAAAGACCCAGCCTACCTGGACGAGCTGCTGCAGGCCGGGCTGGACCACATCCAGATCACGCTGGAGAGCCACATCGCAGAGGTCCATGACAGGATGACCGGCGTCTCCGGTGCCTGGAACGACACGGTGGCCGGCATCCGCTCCACCGTCGCGGCCGAAGTGTACATGATGACCAACACCACGATCACGACAGAGAATGTCGCCGGGATAGAGGACACCATCGCCTTCGCGGCCGGGCTGGGCGTTCCCACCTTTGGCTGCAACAGCCTGATCTACTCTGGCGCGGCAGTCGCCGTCGGTACCGGCATCCGCGAGAGTGAGCTGCAGCCGATCCTGGAGCGGGTGAAGCGGGCGGCCGAGGCGCACAACCTGCGCCTCATCTGGTACACGCCGACGCAGTACTGCGAGTTCGACCCGACCGGGCTGGAGCTGGGCATCAAGGGCTGCACCGCGGCGCACTACAACATGTGCGTCGAGCCGAATGGGGATGTGATCCCCTGCCAGAGCTACTTCGTGTCGCTTGGGAACCTGCTGTCCGACCCCTGGGACAAGATCTGGGAGCACGAGCTGGCACGCTACCTGCGCCAGCGCGACTTCAAGATGGAGAAGTGCCACGGCTGCCCCGACCAAGTCCTGTGCGGCGGCGGCTGCCCGCTGTATACAAAGGAGCACGGAGAACCATGACCGGTGTGCAGACTGCCATCAGCGCTGTCACTGTCTATCTCGACCGCGCGCGCGTGACGCGGCGCGGAGAGGTGACGCTGGAGCCGGGCGTCCACCGGATCGAGGTTGTGCCACTCCCGCTCACGCTCGACACCAGCTCCGTGCGTGCCTCGGCGCGCGGCACTGCGCGGGCGCGCCTGCTCGGCGTCGACGTGCGGCGCAGCTTTTACCTGGAAACGCCCGACGAGGTTGTCCGCCGGCTCGAGCGGGACATCGAGGCACTGCAGGACAAGATGAGCGCGCTCAGCGCGCAGGCCGAGGCGCTCAAGGGCGAGCGCGCTGCGCTCCAGGGCCTCCAGGGCTGCACGCAGGAGTTCGCCCGCGGCCTGGCCTTTGCCAGGACGACGCCGGCCGATCAGGCAGCACTCTATGCCATGGTTCACGAGCGCACGGCGGTGCTGGATGCGCAGCTCCAGCAGCTTGCCGTCTCGCAGCGCAGCGATGGACGCAAGCTCCAGAAACTGAACGAGGAGCTGGCTCAGCTCGGATCGGCCAGGCGCCGTGAGCGGTTTTCTGCGGAGGTCGAAGTCGAAGTGGTTGAGGCCGGCAGCCTCACCCTGGACGTCACCTACGTCGTCTCCCGCGCGGGCTGGAGACCGTTGTATGACGTGCGCCTGGCGGCCGACGGTGGAACGCTGGAGGTGGGCTACCTGGCACAGGTGACGCAGAGCACCGGCGAGGCTTGGGAGGATGTTGCGCTCACCCTCTCCACGGCACGGCCCGCGCTGGCCGGCACGCTGCCCAAGCTCGATCCCTGGTACGTGGGTCCGGCCAGGCCGGCCATGCTGCCCGTGCCGGCGCCGGAGATGGCGAAGGCGATGCCGCAGGCTGGGATGCAGCGCATGCGAGCGGCGCCATCCGCGCCCGCCGAGCCACTGGCGTACGAGGCCGAGGTCGTGCAGGCTGTCGTGGAGTCGGCCGGCACCGCCGTCTCCTACCTCCTGCCCGCGGCGGCGAACGTCCCGCCAGACGGCGCGCCGCACAAGGTGACTGTGGCACGCTACCCGTTGGCACCAAAGCTGGACTATGTGTCGGCACCCAAGCTGGTGGAGGCGGCCTATCGCCGGGCCAAGGTGGCGAACGACAGCGCCTATACGCTCCTGGCAGGTCCGGCCAACCTCTTTGCCGGCGACGAGTTCATCGGCACGACCCAATTGGAGCTGACAGCGCCGGGCGGGGGCGTTGAGCTTTTCCTGGGCGTCGACGACCGGCTGCGTGTGAAGCGCGAGCTGAAACGGCGCGATGTGGACAAGAAGATGCTCAGTGACCGGCGCCGGTTGGTCTACGGCTACGAGATCAAAGTGACCAACCTCCTGGACCTGCAGGTGGCGCTGACCCTGCACGATCAAGTGCCCGTCTCGCGGGACGAGCAGGTCAAGGTGCGGCTGGAGTGGGCTGACCCAAAGCCGACCGTGCAGTCTGATCTCGGCCTGCTGGAGTGGCAGCTCACGCTGGCGCCGCGCGAGGAGCGTGCGCTCCGGTTCGAGTTCTCAGTGGAGCACCCACGAGACATGAACGTGACCGGTCTCGGGTAGGCGGACGGCTGGCAGTGCACCTCTCCTTGGTGTCTCGTCACCGCTCTTGCACATTTCCTCTCGGAATTTGACATTGGCTGCAACCTGCGCTATGATGTGGCGTATAGTAAGCGTACATGTGGCAGACCCCGATGGTGGTATATCTCGCGGTGCGATCGCTGGGAAATCTATCGACCCAGCGGTGTTTTATTTCACGGCTAGTCCGTAAAGAGTAAGAGGAGAAGAGTCAGTAAGGATGTCCAACAAGGATCGTACCCTCGCGTGTTCCGACTGCGGCCGCAATTTCGTGTTCACGGTCAAGGACCAGGAGTTTTATGAGGAGAGGGGCTTTTCCGACCCACGTCGGTGCCCCGAGTGTCGCGCGGCCCGCAAGGCTAGCCGTACGGGAGATCGCCCGAGTGGTGAAGGGCGCGGGGGGTACAGCCGGCCGGATCGCACCGACCGACCGATGTACGACGTTGTCTGCGCGCGCTGTGGGAAGCCGACCCAGGTTCCCTTCCAGCCGCGGAACGACCGCCCCGTCTACTGCCGGGACTGCTACGAGAAACAGCGCCAGTAGAGCGCCGGCGGCACCCATAGCCGCCCGATGACAGGCCCAGGCGCAGCGCACCTCAACAGTGCGCCGCGCCTGCTCGCGCCAACGCCAAACGCATGCGGCGAGCCATCAAGGCTCGCCGCTTTCGTCTTCGATCCTAGTCTTCCTCGAGTCGGAGCACGGTCATAAAGGCCTCCTGCGGAACCTCCACGTAGCCGATCATCTTCATCCGCTTCTTGCCCTTCTTCTGCTTCTCCAGGAGCTTGCGCTTGCGCGTAATGTCCCCGCCGTAGCACTTGGCGAGCACATCCTTGCGCACCGCCTTTACCACAGCCCGCGAGATGACACGCTTGCCCACCGACGCCTGGATCACGACCTCGAACTGCTGGCGTGGGATCACGTGGCGCATCTTGGTGACCAGGCGCTGCCCCTTCAGGTACGACTGGCCGCGGTGGACAATGATGGAGAGTGCGTCCACCGGCGTGCCGGCCACCAAGACGTCCACGCGCACCAGGTCACCCTCGCGGTAGGCAGACGGCGCATAGTCCAGCGATGCGTACCCCTTGGTCCGGCTCTTGAGCTGGTCGTAGAAATCGACCAGGATCTCGGTCAGCGGGATTTCATAGGTCAGAAGCACCCGGCGGGTGTCCAGGTACTCCATCTTCTTCAGCTCGCCGCGCCGCTTGACGATCAGGTCCATCACCGGGCCCACGAACTCGGCCGGCGTAAAGACCTGGATCTGCATCCACGGCTCATCGATCTGCGCAATCTCGGTCTCCTGGGGCAGGCGGGCGGGGTTGTCGACCGTCACCACGCTTCCGTCTGTCTTGAGCACCTGGTACTCGACGCTGGGCGAGGTGAAGACAATGTTCAGGTCGTACTCCCGCTCGAGGCGCTCCTGGATAATGTCCATGTGAAAGAGGCCCAGGAAGCCGCAGCGAAAGCCAAACCCCAGCGCCTGCGAAGTCTCGGGCTCGTAGGAGATCGACGCATCGTTCAGCTGGAGCTTGGCCAGCGCATCCCGCAGCAGGTCATAGTCCTCCGCCTGGGCGGGGTAGAGCCCGGCAAAGACCATCGGCTTGGCCGGGCGGTAGCCGGCAAGCGGCTGCTCGGCCGGGTCATCGGCCAGCGTGAAGGTATCTCCCACGCGCAGGTCCTGGAGCGTCTTGAGCCCGGTGGCGACGTACCCCACTTCGCCGGCGGAGAGCATGGGGCACGGCTCCAGCCCCGGCCGAAAGACGCCCACCTCGATCGCCTCAAGCCGCTGGTTGGTCGACATCAGTGCGAGCGGCCGCTCAGGGCGTAGCTCGCCGTCCACCACCCGCACATATGCAATCACGCCCTTGTAGGCATCGTAGTGCGAGTCAAAGATCAGCGCGCGCAGCGGCTGCGACAGGAGCCCGCGTGGCGGCGGGACGCGCGCGACGACGGCTTCCAACACGTCGGCCACGCCAGACCCGTCCTTGGCTGAGGTGTAGATGGCATCTGCGGCCGGTATCCCGAGCAGCTCCTCGACCTCCTGTGCCACTTCCTTCGGCCTGGCCGAGATCAGGTCGATCTTGTTGATGACCGGGACGATCGTCAGCCCCGCCTCCAGCGCCAGGTAGAGGTTGCCCAGCGTCTGCGCTTGGACGCCCTGGCTGGCATCGACGACCAGCAGAGCACCCTCACAGGCCGCCAGCGCCCGGCTTACCTCGTAGGTAAAGTCGACGTGTCCGGGCGTGTCGATCAGGTTCAGCTCGTAGCGCTGCCCATCGGCGGCCGTGTGCGACATGCGCACGGCCGAGGCCTTGATCGTAACACCCCTCTCGCGCTCCAGGTCCATTGTGTCCAGCACCTGGTCGACCATCTCGCGTCGGGTCAGCGTCCCCGTGCGCTCCAACAGCCGGTCGGCCAGCGTCGACTTGCCGTGGTCGATGTGCGCGATGATACAGAAATTGCGGATCTGCTGCTGATCCATTGGCTATCGATTCACCAGGTCTCTCGCCCTGGCCCTTACGCCCTGCCTGCCGCGCATCGCGCACTGTCCGCTGTGCATTGCCTAAGGCAGCCCTACGGCGGCTTTGACCTCGGCGATTACCTCACCGGCGATCACGCGTGCCCGCCCGGCGCCGTCCGCCAGCACATCCCACACATACCCGGGATCGGCCGCGAACCGCGCCCTGCGCTCGCGGAAAGGCGCAAAGTAGTCCGTCAGGTTGCGCGCAAAGCGCTTCTTGCAGTCCACACATCCGATGCCAGCGGACCGGCAATCGACCTCGATCTGCGCGACCTCGCGTGCCGAAAAGTAGCCATGCAGCGCGAACACGTTGCATACTTCGGGGTGCCCCGGGTCGGTGCGCCGCTGGCGTGCGGGATCGGTCACCATCATCTTGACGCGCTCCCACACCTCCTCGGGCGTCGCGGCCAGCTCGATGTGGTTGTCGAGCGACTTGCTCATCTTGGCCTTGCCGTCGGTCCCCAACACCCGCGTGAACTCGGTGTGCTTGGCCTGTGGCTCGACCAGCACGTCGCCGAAGAGTCCGTTGAAGCGGCGCACGATCTCGCGTGAGAACTCCAGGTGTGGTGCCTGGTCCACGCCGACCGGGACCGTGTCGGCTTTGTAGAGGGCGATGTCGGAGGCCATGAGCACCGGGTAGCCCACCAGCCCATAGTTCACATTGTCGGGCTGCTGGCGCACCTTCTCCTTGAAGGTGGGCAGGCGCGTCAGCCAGCCGAGAGGCGTCACCATGGAGAGGATGGTGTGCAGCTCGGTGACCTGCGGCACGTGCGACTGGACGAAGATGATGGTTTCCTCGGGACGCATGCCTGCCGCCAGCCAGTCCAGCACCATCTCGGCGGTCCACTCGCGCAGGCGATGCGTGTCCTCCAGCGTGGTCAGTGCGTGCAGGTCCACGACGCAGTATACACACTCGTACTCGTCCTGCAGTGCGATGTAGTTGCGGATGGCACCCAAGTAGTTGCCCAGGTGCTGGCGGCCAGTCGGCCGCGCCCCGCTGAATACGCGTCCCTTCTTTGTCATGGCTCTTACTCCTGTCGTTTCTCTGGGGAGATTGTACAGCAGGTAGCTCCGCACGGCAAGGGCCGGGGTCAGCAAGCAGCCCGGCCCGCTCGTCGAGTCGTGAGGCCCATGTGGGCCTCCTTGGAGGGGCGAACGTCTCCGACAAAGCCCGCCCTGCCGGCCGGCCCACCGCGCGGATCAAGGGCAATTGGCGCTGGCGCCGGGTCGCCGCCTGTGCCTACGGGGTTCGGAGGCGCTCCCGTAGTGCGGCCACCAGCCGGCGCTGCTCGGCACGTGCCTTGGCCAGTGCCTCTGGGCTGACCGAGCCGCTCTTGAGGCAGTCCAGCACGACGGCCTCCGCCGCTGCAAAGTCCGCGCAGGCATCGGCCACCAGGTGAGCGATGTGGATGGGGATGGTCGTCACGCCATTCTGATCGCCGTGCAAGAGGTCACCGGGATAGACGGTCAGGCCCCCCACCTGCACCGGGACGTGCACGGACAGGACTTGGCAGTAGCCATGTGAGCAGATGGTACCCCCAGTAAACACCGGAAAGCCGAGCGCACGCACCTGCTCCAGGTCGCGCCCGGTACCGCTTGTGATGAGCCCCACCGCCCCAAAGGCCTTGTACGTGGCACACATGATCTCGCCAAACGTCGCGCCCGCCGGCGGATCGTCCAAGTCCTGGAAGACGACAATCGGTGGACCTGGAATCCGTGAAAAGGCTGCGACCTGGTCTTCGAGACCGGAATAGAGGTCGCCGCCGCGGGGCGGCGACGCGGAGCGAAAGGTGGCAGTGGATGCGTAGCCCACCATCGGCGGCATCTCAGGGAAGCAGCACGTGATGCGGCGATCCATGTAGCCCGCGCTGCGCGGCCGAGCGTCGAACAGCTCGATGACATTGCAGACGGTCGGCGTGTCGTACTGGCGCAAGGCGTCGAGATCAGACTGCGCGATACCCTCGCTGAGCATGCTCTCTCCTTCTGTGTGAACGGCTGCCTCCTCCGTCCGCAGGCTCCGGCCGGGATTGGTCTAGATCTCCAGGTCCAGGAGGGGCGCGTACTGCTGCCCGGCGTAGCAATCTGCATCGTCGGGCGCCATCTGCACCTGCGGACGCGGCAGCGAGACTTTGAGAGCCAGCGCCGGCTGATGGAACACCAGCGTGATCCGCTCCTCCGCCACGCGATAGAGCCGGGCAAAGAGGCCCGCCGTCATCACGCCCGAATCGCGCACGTGCTCGTAGGCAGCCTGGTCGCGGAACATAAAGTCGAACGTCAGAACGAAGGGTCCGGCGTTCTTGGAGCGGACCAGCGTGCAATAGTCGAGGATCGAGCCCATGTTACACCTCCGCCATCTGGGTGCGGAACATCTCGCACGGATCATCGGGCAGCACGACATGGTTCACCGTGAAGCGGTAGACGGCCCCGCGATCGATCTCGGGCGGCGAGAAAGGATAGGCGAGGCTGCTGATCAGCCCGTGGTATTCGGGGATGGGGAGGTGCGCGCTGGCGTGTGCCACGAAGGTCATGACCGCATGCGCCAGCTCCTGCGTCGGTGCCGTCACCGTGATGAGCACGCCCACTTCGTGCCCGGTTTCGTTCCGCAGCGGCTCCAGCTCCCCCAGCACGGCGTCGCGCCCGTAGATCCGGTAGCGGATCTCGATGGTGTCCGGGTCCACCTGCCCACCGAACACGTCCAGGATCTTTTTCCGGAAGTAGGCGTCAGCGAAAGCCAGCAGCCGGTCGAGCTGCCGGATGATCACCCCGTCGCGGATGCCCCCGATGGCGATGGTCTGGTAGCCGGCAAGGGCCGCGCCTTCCAGCTTGACCGAGTACTCCTTTGCGGGCTCGAATCGGGCACCGGCGACGCGGACCACCCGGTCCGATAGGGCCTCGTAGGTCGCCGGCTCGGTGTTCAGCACGCCCGAAGGCTCGGGAATCAGGAAGGGGTTGGCATTCTCATAGAGCGTATGCGCCGCGACCGACTGCGGGGTCAGGCCGTTGGTCTTGTCGAGCACCTCGACGTCAAAGTGCGTGTCGTGGAGGTAAACGAAGAGCGAATCGGCATTCGGGCGCACCGCGCAGGCCGCCCCGCACTCGATCGTCTTGGCCATGTGCCACGTCAGGCCCGGGTCGGCGCCCATCCGGTGCGGAACGGCCGCATAGAGCGAGGTGTCACTGGCCCGCCCAGCCAGGACCACCTCCGCCCCCTGAGCCAGGGCCGCCTCGATCGGCTCGACACCCATCATGCCGACAATGTGGCTGCGATCGATAACCTCCTCGTCCAGCAGTGGCGCCGGGTCCAGCGGCCGGATGCGGCCCTCGCGCAGCCGCCGCTTCAAGTAGGTCTTGTCCTGCTCGGACTTGATCAGGGCCAGGTGGAAGTGCAGACCTTCCTCCGCCGCGATCTCCCGCGTGATCTCCTCCACCCAATCGACGCCCACGTCCCGGCCGCTGGTGCCACACGACCCGATGATGAGCGGCACATCCAGCGCCGCCCGGCCCAGCAGCAAGTGACGCAGGTCGCGCCGTACTGCCTGGCGGGAAGGCTTGGGCCGGCCGCTGCCGATGTGGGCCGGCCCGCTGTCGGTGGAGCCTGCGTCGCAGGCGATGACGTGCGGGCGCAGCTCAATCCCGCGCCGAAACGATTCTTCCTCGAACCCGGCGCCCAGCACGCCGGTCGGGGCCAGGATGCGAATCTCCATGATCAACCCTCCGCCTGTACTTTTGGTGCAGCGCTTCCCCTCGGCCCTTCCCTGCGGACGAGGAGAAGCAGAAGCAGAGACACCAGGATGAACGGCGACACGTTCAGCAGAAACGGTTTCCAGCCGGTCGCGTCGGTGATCAGCCCGACGAGGCCCGGCCCCGCCGCCTGCCCGCCGTAGTACATCAGGTAGTAGAGCCCGGTGTGCGTGCCGGTGGTCCTGGATGACTTGGCCAGGTTCCAGACAATGACAAGGCCGTTGACGGCGAAGGTGGCGTAGCCGAGGGAGGTGAGCGTCACCGTGATGGCCAACATCGTCGGCGAGGCCAGGACAAACCCAAGCACCAGCGCGATCACCATCACCGCCATGCCGATCAGCATCATCAGCTTGCGGCCGTAGCGCTCGGAGAGCAGCGCGATCGGGTAGGCCAGCACCAGGAAGGCGATACCTCCCGGCAGGGTCAGCCCTCCTGCCGCGCCGCGCGTCATCCCCAGCCCATCCATCCCATAGCGCGTCAGAAGGGCGCGCAGCGCGGACCAGCCGATCGCCAGGAAGAAGGTCGAAAGGAGCATGAAGAGCATGCTCTTCTCGGGGGCGCGGAGGACCTCCTGGATCGTGGCCCACAGCTTGACCTTCTCTGCCGGTGCCACGGTCTCGCCCTGCAGTCGCAGCGCCTCCTGGTAGCCGGCCGACCGCCTCTCCTTGACCGTCATCAGGAAGATGGGCAGGATCAGGATCATCAGCGCGGCCGGGATGAGGAAGGCGAGCTTCAAGTTCTGGTCGACGACGAGCATGCTCAGCAGGGCGCCGAAGATGACCGTGAGGCTGGTGATGGTCTTGAGGATTGCATTGCCCTTGCTGCGATGCTCGGGCGGGACGAAATCGGGCATCAGCGACTCGGTCGGCGTCTTCTGGAAAAGCATCGCGCTGACATAGAGCAGAACGCAGGCCATCAGCATCGGCAGCGAGGTCTCGAAGGGGATGAGCGCGAAAAAGAGCGCGGCCAGAGGCATACCGATCAGGATGAAAGGCACGCGCCGGCCCAAGCGCGTGCGCAGGTTGTCGGACCAGCGGCCCAAGAGAGGCTGGGTGAAGATGCCCAGCAGGTTGTCCAGTCCCATGAGGAAGCCGACCAGCCCGACGCTGGGAATGTACTTACCCAGGCTGACCGGGACCTGGCTGTCGTAAAAGTTCCAGGAGATTTCCTGGGCGAAGATGGCCAACCCGATCAAGAGCGCGATCTTGGCGCTGGATCTGGCCCCCAGCCGGCGGCTGGGGGTTGCAGTGTCACTGAGACTCGCGGACATGGTACACTCTCCTTTGGATCGAATGAGTCGCTACTTGTGGATCGTCAGCAGGGCGCCGATCGATTCGCCGGCGCGCAGGGTATGCGCCCGCATGAGCGCCTCGGCGCGCCCTGCATCGCGCGCGCTGAGAGCCCGGGCGATCTCGGTGTGCTCACCGTGGCTGCGGCGGAGCAGCGCCGGGTGATTGGCCAGCTCTTCTCGGATGGCCAGGATGTGGTGGCTGCGCTCGAAGGCGTCGAGCGTGTTGAGGAAGGTGATGAGCAGGTCGTTGTCACTGGCCGCCTCGATGGCTTGGTGGAAGCGCCTGGACAGCTCGTAGATCGTCTCGGGGGCGCCGGCCTCGGCCGCTGCTTCCATCTGCCTGAGGAGGTCTTGAAGCTCGCGAACCTGGCCGTCAGTCGCCTTTTGCGCAGCGAGTCGCGCCGCCGCGCCGCGCAGCAGGGCCTGCACGTACAGGATCTCGGTCAGTGCAGACGCCGGCAGCTGGGCGACATAGATGCCGCGCGGTCCTTTCCTCTCGAGCAGCCCCTCCTGCTCCAGGCGGCGCAGCGCTTCGCGCACGGGGGTGGGGCTTGTGGCCAGGTCTGCGGCCAATGCCCGCTCCGTGATCCTGGCCCCCGGCACCAGAACGCCGGATGTGATCGCGTCGCGGATGCGATCGTAGACCCGCTCGCTCAGCGATCCGGTGACTTCAAGAGCTTGAAGACCCATGGGCGCCTCTCACTCACAACTCCGGAGCCACGCCTGCAATATGCTATAGCATACAGCAAACGGGCGCTTTTGTCAAGCGCGATTGGCCTTCCCTTACTTGGCGCGGCAGGTTCCGGGTTCGCAAAGTGCTTAACGCTGACTTGGCCTTTGAGGAGCCAGCGCCACATGCGTTTGACAGCCACGCACTCAGGTGCTACAATGGTGCACTATGAGCCGGCGCACGCTGCATCGATTGCCGGTCGTGAGCAGGCCCTGGTGGCCTTCTGGGCACTCGATCGGGCCCCGGGGCACCGGTGAGTAGCTTGTCGGAAAGGAGGTGCCTCTGACCTTTTCATCTGCCGGGTTCCGCACGGGGACCCATCACCGGGCAGCACGCCCAATCACTTTCCCAACAGGAGGACTACTGTGAAGACATTGCTCAAGTTCGTCGTCGTTGTGTTGGTCGCTTTGACCATCGTTGCTCCCGTGAGCGCCAAGACCGCGGGCCCTTCGGCCGGTATCGCCGGCCCGGCGGTAGCGCCAAACCTCGTGGACTGGTATGAGAACTGGGATTCCTATCCCACCGGCCAGAACATGCACGGCATTGGGGGCTGGAAGGGCTGGGGCAACACCCCGGGAGCTACTGCGTACACCAGCGATGTGCAGCGCATCAGCCTACCCAATTCCATCGACATCAACGGTGGCTCCGACTTGGTGCACGAGTATGCCATCGACTCGGGCGTCTGGACCTATACCGCCTCGCAGTACATCCCGACATCTTTTAGCGGAACGTCCTACTTCATCCTGCTCAACCAGTATGACGATCCAGGCAACAACCTGAACTGGTCGATCGAGATCCAGTTCGACTCCGCCAGCAACTCGGTGATCAACGACGGACCCGACGGCGGCGTGCTTCCGATGGTCAAGGGCCAGTGGGTCGAGCTGCGCACGGAGATTGACCTGGACGCCGACTGGGTCGAGTTCTATTACGGCGGCGCGCTCCTCTTCGACGGTGTCTGGTCCCAGGCTATGAGCGGCGGCGGCATCACCAGCATCGGTGCTGTTGACCTCTTCGCCAACGGTGCCACGCCGGTCTACTACGACGACCTGTCGCTCGTCGAGCCGGGCGCTGTCGCCACGATGCACATCGGCGATATTACCGGGACTCTCCACCTCGATCCCTACGGCAGGACGATGCTTGGCATGTGGGTGACGGTTCACGATGTCGATCACCTTCCGTTGGGCCTGGTAGCCGTGGATGGCACCATCACGCCGCCACAGGGCGGGGACTATGCGCGGACGCGCATGAGCAAGCCTGCCACCGGAACTGCTCGCTTCATCTGGGGATCGGGCACGGAAGGCACCTGGCAGCTGTGTGTGGACAACCTGACGCTGGCTGGATATGTCTACGCTCCGGCCGATAACGACGTGCCGGAATGCGCCCAGTGGTTTAACTAGGCCAAGGAGAGGGAGCGGCTCCTGAGCCACGCCCTCCTTTCGAAGCGCCAAGGCGCCCGGTTCTCGGACCGGGCGCCTCTTTCATAGGCGGCGCGCGAGGCGGCAGGCGGTGCCTGCCGATCATCCTCTGGGCCGTGTGTCCCTTTCGAGGGCAGCCAGCAGCACCAACGCCTCGTCCTTTTCCGTCCCGCAAAACGCCGGCTCAGCACGGAACCGCACGCAGATGGCCGGCCGCCCAGGCAGGGCAAAGAGGGCGCACATCCCCTCTTCCGTGAGCTGCACGCAGCGGACCCCCGCAGGCTTGCCTTCGGGCATGCCCGGGATCGGCGACGAGATCGAGAGCGCGATGCAGCAGGCACCGCAGCCCGGCCGGCACTCCATCGCGGCGCTCAAGCGCCTGCCAGCTCGCTGTGTACCAGCGCCTTCAGCGCCAGGTAGGAGACGCTCCGGTCGCCGGGGAACCGTGGGGGATTGCGGTAGGACAGCAGGTTGTGCAGGGGCGCCACGAAGGCAGGTGAGCGGAGCTGCGGCACGACCTCCAGCAGGTCCAGGAGCGTCAGGAAGTCGGTGCGCGGCTTGAGCATGCCGGCCAGCTGGACGGCCGCCTGCGCATCTCCCCCCAACGCATCCAGCACGAGCAGCCGCACCCGGCTGCCCAGCCGGCCCTCGATGGCCCGCCGCGCCGCCTGCGGCTCCTGTGCGGCGATCCGCTGGAGTGCAGCAAAGGCGGCACCAGACAAATCAGCGTCGTCCAGGAATGCACCCGCAATGCGGGCTGCCTCGGCCGACCCGGCGTCTCCCAGCGCCAGCAGCAGGCGCCGTCGCTCGGCATTGGTCGCCGCCTCTTTGAGCGCTGCCTCCAGGAATGGGACCGCCTGCCCCCCTGGTGCTTCCGCCAGCACGCGGCATGCAGCCATCCGCGCTTCGGGCGGGCCGCTGCGCGCCAGCTCGACCAGGCGCCGCTGCCCTGCCTGAGGCGCCACCCGCTGCAGCGCCTCGACGGCGGCCTCGCGCACCTCTTCCTCGCCATCTTCCAGGCGCGCGACCAACGCCTCGACCAGCCGGTCGCTGCCGGCGCCCTGCGATGCCGCCTTCTTCACCAAGTAGAGCCGCACTGCGGCGCTCTCGTCCTCCAGGTGGCGCAGCAAGAGCGTTTCATCCACAGGCTCGTCGAGGTGAGCCAACGCGATGGCGGCCGACTGGCGCGTTCCGGCATCGTTCTGCCCCAGCAGGGGCTGCAGCTCTGCGGCGTGCCCCTCCTCCCCCAGGCGGGCCAGCGCATAATGGAAGCCGGCCTGCTCGACCGGGCTGTGCACCGAGGGGAGCAGCGCCTGGAGCAGGGGCCAGGCCGTGCCCACCTGGAGCATCCCCAGTGCCATGGTGGCATGGAAGCGCAGCCGCCCGCGCCCGGTCTGCACGGCCTCCAGGAGCCGGCCCCGGCCTTCTTCCCCCAGCCGACCCAACCCGGCGATCGCCTCCGGGAAAAAGCTGCGCTGCTCGAGCGCCGCCAATAGGTAGGGGAGCGTCCGCCTGTCCGGGATAGAGGCCAGCAGCTGCCAAGCGCGATCGCGCTTGTAGGCTTCCTGGGTGCGAGTTCCGATATACTCAACACAGCGCCCTATGAAGGGCTCAGGTACGGCTTCGACGGGCGCGCCCTGCGCCATCTCATCCTCACCGGAGGCGCGGGCCGGGACGTGCGCCCCCAGTACGGCCGCCATCTCGGGCAGCAGGTCAAAGCCGGAAAAGAGCACCTGGATGGCGCCTGCGGTTTCGGCGCGGGTGGGGTCATCCTGGCCGGCCTGGAGGATGCGCTCCGGGACGCGCGGCGCGATTTCGTGGTAGAGCATGTCCACCATCGCCAGCGCTGCCACCGCCTCTTCGTGCAGCCCGTTCTCCAGGGCGTGCACGGCGATGCGCGCGAACTCGTCGGCGCGGTGCTCGCCCCGCAGGATCACAGCAGCGATGTTTCGACCGGTGCCGCGCACCACCGTGAACTCCAGGCGCGGCACGGGCCGGAGAGAGAGCAGCCGGAACGCCTCTTCGCCTTCCTGGCGGACCTGGGCCAGCGCCAGCGCACCGGGGTCGACGCCCGTCAGCACCTGGCGTGCCACCCCGCCGCGGCACTTCTCGGACAGGAGCCGCACGGCCTCTGCCGGCGCCTGTCCCTCCCGGAGGCACGTCTCGCGGATCTGGGCGGCGAGGTGGGCAGCCGCTCGCCCGCGCAGTTTGCCGGCCAGCAGAATCCAGAGCACCGCGCCGGCAACGCCCGCCGCCGCGCCGGGCACGGCAATCCGGGCATAGGGGCGCAGGACGTTCATCGCGAGGCACAGCAGGGTCCCGCCCAGCCCGAGCAGGACCCATCCGGGCAGCGCCCGGCGGCTGGCGCGCCTGTCGAGCGCCGTCACTTGGGAAGCCCATCGCTCCACGTGTGCCTCAAGCGGCCGCGGCACCGCCAGGGCGGGCACAGCCGGGGTGCTAGCCATCGTGCGGCCCCTCTTCAAGCTGGCTCGCCTCCCCGCTCCCCAAGGGCATGGTCTCGGTCGCCTGCTCGGCGGCCGATTCCTGCCATGGCCCGGCATACTGCACGTCGTAGGGCGCAGCCTCGGCTGCGAGATGGTGCCAGCGCAGCTCCACGAGCTGCCGGAGATGGAGGACGTCGTGCGCAAGCCAGGCCGCTGCCAAGTCGCCGGCCCGGATGGGGCCCCATGGCGCAGGGTAGGTTGTCTCCCAATCGGCATCGGCAAGGGCACGTAGCCAGGCGAGCGATAGCTCCCGTTGGCGCAGGAACCCCTCCAGGACCTGGGCCGGGTCCTGCTCGTTGTAGCGCCGATCCTCAACCCAAGCTCCCGGCGCTATCCTGGGTGCCGTCTCTCCCGGGTGGTGGAAGGCATAGTCGATACGCACCGCAAAGTCCTCCCGCTCCTCGTCCAGCAGGTGGCAAAGCACTTCGCACACGGACCAGGAGCCCGGAGCCGGGCGCGCGTGGGACTGGGCGTCTGTCAGGCCCTGCACCAGCGCACGGAGGATGGACCCGTTCTGCGCCATATAGTTTACGAGCTGTGCCACGTTCATTGCTGCTTCCTCCTGGCCCTGCGGGCGGCCACTTTCCCGGGCTTGACGGCGCGGATGGAAAAGATGAGGGGCACCGATTCCTGGTGCTCGGGAAATCGCCAGTTCCCGTCGTCTCCCCGTACCATGAGAGGATGGTGCTGGTAGAAACCGAAGGGGAACTCGTGAAGGAACTGGAGCTGCAGGCCGGCGTCCAGCAGTGCATTCACGATCTCCCCAAGGCTGTGCGACCATTCGTAGGAGGTGTGGTGCAGCTCGACCCCTGGATCGGTGGCATACGATCCGTTGCAGGCGAACCCGTCGGGCTCATCCTGGTGGAAATAGGGATAGGCGATGTGCAGGTCTGTTGCGTCCGGCTCGTTGTAAAAGATGTTGGCCAGGGGGTGTCCGTCGGCGATATAGAAGACCCCACCCGGCTTCAGAAAGTGGGCGATGACTCGCCCCCATGCGGGCAGATCGGGCAGCCAGCAGAGGACGCCGTAGGAAGTGAAGACGATGTCAAAGGCCCTCGCCAGCCGTTCCGGCAGCTCGTAGATCGAGGCGCAGACGAACTCGGCCTGCAGGCCCACCTCGCGCGCCAGCTGGCGTGCAATCTCGATTGCCTGGGGTGCATAGTCCACACCGGTGACCTCTGCCCCCAGCCGCGCCCAGGAGAGAGTGTCCATGCCAAAGTGGCATTGGAGGTGGAGCAGGCTCTTGCCGGCCACATCTCCCACCTCCTCGCGCTCGAGGGGCTGCAGAGTGATCCGTCCGGCCTTGAATCCCGCCACGTCGTAAAAGCTCGACTGGGCATGGAGTGGGGCCAGGCGGTCCCAGTTCTCCCGGTCGACTCTCTCGGGCTCTGTCATTGTTCGCATCTCGACCTCGTCTTGCCTTTCACTTCACAGGTACGCGAAGCCACCTCAGCCCTGGCCTGCGCCAGGAGATAGGGCTTGCTCCGAACCTTCGGTCTGCTGGAGCACGCGCAGCGCGCGCAGGGTAACCCACTTGTTCGGCTGCTTCTTGGCGCCGTAGTCGACCCATGTCTTTCCGGCGTAGTCGTACTCCAGCGGCCAGCGGCCCAGCGCATCGCGCTTGCCGCGGATGAGGTCCAGCGAGCGCGCGAGGCGGGGGTCACGGCCATACCCCACCGCGCCCAGCGCTTCCACGAGTTGGAGTAGGTCGGTGACATAAAAGACCGGGAAGCCGAACTTGAACCAACTGCCGCTCGGCTTCTGGTTGTTCCAGGTGGGGTAGGCCGCGCTCACAGGGTCGACGGAAAAGAAAAAGTCGACTGCGCACGCGATGGCACGCTCGATCTGGGGTGTACGGCGCTCCGCCGGCCAGCGGCCCAGCGCCAGCAGCACCTTGACTGCCCCCCACGCGCAGGCCTGCTTGTCGTTTGCGCCGCAGCAAAAGCCGGGACCGCACTTGCCGGCGTAGTAGCGCACCGGCGCATCCCTTTGCGTGGCAGGGGCGATGCCCTCGCCGGTTACCGTGCGCACCATCCAGTCGTAAGCAGTCTCGATCCGCGGGTCGTCAAAGCCCAGCTCCAGGAGAGACCAGCAGAGGTTTCCCTGCAGGCAATCGACGGTACTCGACGGCGAGCCCGCGAGGCCGAGCTGCCCCCCGGGGCAGAAGGCGTGGTCCAGCAGGTAGGCACAGGCGCGCCCGATGCGCTCATCCTCTCGAACCGAGGCACCGAGCTGGGCCAGCGAGATGAGCGACCAGACCGTCGAGCGGTACTTGGGGTTGTAGCCCGCCCCCGGTTGGATCCAGAAGCCGGGTGGGTCCATGGCCTCCAGGATCGTCGCGATTGGACCGCGGGCGTGCGCCTCGCGCCGTGCCTCGTCAAGCTCCGGGTCGCCCGGCAGGCGGCGCTCGAGGTCTCGCAGCACCAGGTAGCGAACGCCGGGCGCGTTGGGCTCGAGGAGCCAAGTCCGTGCCGAGTCTCGAAGCGCGCTCTCTTCAACCATGGGTCCTCTCCTTGCTGCCGGACGGCACCGCACGTCCGTTGGCTCGGCCTGCCTCGCCTAGCCAAAGCGCTGCAGGACGCGGTAGATGGCGTCGGCGCCGTAGGCAGGCGCGTCCAGCGGGATCCGCTCGTCGGCCCCGTGGATGACGTCCACAAAGCGAAAGTCGGCCGGCAGCTGCATGGGCGTGAATCCGTAGGTCTGGATGCCCAGGCGCGAGAAGAAGCGGGCGTCGGAGGTGCCGCTGAGCATGAGCGGAGCGGGGATGGCCAAGGGATCGGCCTCGTGCAGGACGCCAGCCAACGTGTCGAAGAGCCCCATATCGGGCTCGGCCGGCCCCGGGTCAAAGTGCAGGATCTCGCACTCGACGTCGGGCCCTGCCAGGGCGCCCAGCTCGGCCAACAGGTCGGCCGGCTGGTAGCCGGGCAGCAGGCGCCCGTCCAGCTCCACCGTGACCTGGCCCGGGATGACGTTGATCTTGGCGCTGCCGTGCAGGACCGTCGGGCTGACAGTGTTGTGGAGGAGCGGATCAAAGGTCCGGCTCTGCGCGCCGAGCAGGTCCAGCACGCGGTCGGCAAGCCGCGGGTTCAGGAGCTGGGCCAGGACCAGGCCCTGCAGGCCGGGAATGGCGGAGGCCATGGTGCCGAACATGGCCCGCGCGGCGGGCGTAATGTGGACGGGCAGCCGCTTGCGGTCAAGCAGTGTGAGGAAGCGCGCCAGCTTGGCCATCGCACCGCCCCGCACCGGCATCGAGCCATGCCCGCCCGGCCCGCGCAGGGTGGCCCTCATCCAGCAGGCCTGCTTCTCTGCCACCTGGATGGGACAAAAGCGCTTGCCGGCGACGTCCAGCGAAAACCCGCCAAACTCACCCAGGGCATAGCGGATGCCCGCGAACTCGGCGGCGTGCTCTTCGACGAGGAACCGGGCGCCCAGGCTGCCGAGCGCTTCCTCGTCCGACACAACGGCAAGCACGACGTCTCCGGGCAGGGCGGCGCCGGTGTGCTTGGCCTTCAGGAAGGCGGCCAGCATCATCGCCACGCCGCCCTTCATGTCGAGCGCTCCCCGTCCCCACAGGTACCCGCCGCTGATGCGCCCCTCGAAGGGGGGCACGCTCCACGCCTGCCCCGCCGTGGGGACGACGTCGATATGGCCGTACAGGAGCAGCGGGGCTGCCCGTCCCTCACCGGGCAGGCGCGCGACCAGGTTCGGGCGCGCCGGGTCTCGGGCCAGGATACGGCTCGAGATGCCTGCATCCTCCAGCAGGCCCCGGATGTATTGAATGCAGTCCAGCTCGTTGCCGGGGGGATTGGTGGTGTCGAACTGGATCAGCCGCTGCAGCAGCTCGGCCGGCCGGTCGAAGAGGTTCGCAGCGCTCGCCTGCAAAGGCATGGGCTATCTCCAATCTCCACTTGGCCGCCAGGGGCCTGGGAGCATGATAGCCCACGCCTCTCAGGATGTCAACTTGAGGGCGGCCGGTCTGGCTCTACGAGGGTGCGTGCCTACTTGCCGTAGCTGGCAGCCAGGTGCTCCACCAACGTGGCCTTCTCGGCGTCGGTCAGGCTGGCGCCCTTTTGGATCATAAGTGACACGATCTGGTCCCATTCGGCCTGCGTGTGCGTCTGGCCGGTTGCCTTGGTCGGACTGTGGCAGCCCGAGCATCGCTCCTGGAGCAGCGCGGCGCCGTCGGCAGCCGCCGGCTGCGACGGAACAGATGTGGCCGGCGCTGCCGAGCCTCCACAGCCGGCCACCAGGCCGGCCACCAAGCCGGCGAGCGCCAGCAGGGCCAGGAAACGGACGACGAGTGGACGTGAACTCATGGGTTCCTCCTGTCAGTTATTGGGTGATGGCATGGTCAATACGTGCCGGACGCTGAAAGAAGCGGGTGTTCCCGATCGGGCTCGTGGGCTCATGCGTGAGGCCTGCCAGGCCGCTCAGTCCACTGTCAGCGTCTTGCTCAGGTTCCTGGGAAAGTCGGGATCGTGGCCGCGCGCGATGCTCATGTGGTACGAGATGAGCTGTGCCGGCAGGGTGAGCAGGATCGGCGCCAGGAAGCGCGGGCAGGCCGGGATGGCCAAGTAGTCGTGCCCGTTCGCGCGAAGGGCCTCGTGCTCGACGGCGAGGTTGATGGCCCGTCCACCGCGCACGGTGACCTCGTTGATGGCGCTGATCATGGCTGCCTCGTCCCCGGGCGCGGTGAAGAAAAGGATCGGATACCCGGCGTGCACGGCTGCCAGCGGCCCGTGCTTGAACTCGCTGGAAAAGATCCCCTCGCAGTGGGAATAGGTAATCTCCTTGAGCTTGAGTGCTCCCTCGAGGGCGATGGGGTGGGTCAGCCCGTAGCCCAGGTAGTACATGTCGGGCCAGAGGTCCAGGTAGGCCGCCACCCCACGCGCCGGCTCGTCGCACGCTTCGATGGTCTGCTGGATCAGCTCGGGCAGGGCAGCCAGCTCGGACACGTCGCGGCCGGCCAGGCGGTAGGCAAGGTAGAGAAAGAGCACGGCCTGGTTCACAAAGGTCTTGGTCGCCGGAACGCTGATCTCAAAGCCGCAGGCGAGCGGTAGGTAAACGTCACTTTGGTGCGCCAGGGTCGAGCCGAGCACGTTGAGGACGCCCAGGACACGCCCACCCCGGCTGCGCATCGCCTTCACCGCGTTCAGGATGTCCTTGGTCTCGCCGCTTTGGCTGACAAAGACCGCTGTGTCGGCCGGGCCCACGCTCTGCCCGCACTGCTCGATGAACTGAGGGCCGAGGAGTGCGACGGCCGGACGGCCGGCGACCTGGTTGAAGAGGTAGGCTCCGAGCAGGCAGGCATGGTAGCTCGTCCCCATGCCCACCAGGTAGACGGGACGGTCGCCGGCAGCCCGAAGAGTGTCCAGGAAGAGGTCCACGTAGCGCGAGCTTTCCAGCAGGTGCAGCAGCTGCCCCGCCAGGGCCGGCTCCTCGTGAATCTCCTTGAGCATAAAGTGGGGATAGCCCCCTTTCTCGGCCACCTCGATCGGCCCGTCGTAGAGCTCTTCGGCGCGCTCGATCCGGCTGCCGTCCAGGACGGAGTAGATCTCGACTGCGCCCGGGGTCAGGATGGCTATCTCGCCGTCGTAGATGCGCACGATCCGTCGGGTGACCGGCAGGATGCTGGGAAGGTCGGACGAGATGCAGGCACTGGACTCGGTCAGCCCGGCCACCAGGCCGGAGCCCTTCTTGATGGCGAAGAGGCGATGATCGTCGCGGTGGGTAATGACGAAGGCATAGTCGCCCTCGAGGTCGGCATAGGCAGCCCGGATGGCCGCCAGCATGTCCCCGCCGTTGCGGTCAAAGTGGCGCTCGACGGCGTGGATGCATGTCTCGCCGTCGTTGGTCCCGCGCACGGTCAGGCCCTCGCGCAGGAAGAGCTCGCGCAGCTGGACGTTGTTGACGACATTGCCGTTGTGCGCGCCCACCAGGTCCCCATCCGAGTCGAGATGGGGCTGCGAGTTCGCGTAGGAGGGTGCGCCAAAGGTAGCCCAGCGCAGCTGCGTTATGCCCCGGCGGCCTCTCATCTCGGGGAATCCGAGATCGCGGCTCACGTCCGCGATGCGGCCCACGCCCTTGCGCAGGTCGATCGAGCCGTCGGCGTGCACCGTCGCGCAGCCGACCGAGTCGTAGCCGCGATAGGCCAGCCGCTTGCCTGCTTCGAGCAGGACCGGTCCGAGAAGCTGTTCGTCATCGGCGATAATGCCAAAGATACCGCACATGGGATGGCTCACTCCCTGGATTGACCTGGATAGGCGTGCATTGTACATGGAGCTGCTGGCGTGGTCAAAAAGGCCGCATGGCCTGCCGGCACGAGTGAGGCCGGGAGGCGACCGCCCCTGCCGAGTGGGCGATCCTCCTCCCGGCCGAATGGGGGGATAGCGCGGAGATACCCTTTACTGGACGGGCGAGCGGCTCGACCAGCCGGGTGTCTGGGCGCCGGCCGGCGCCCCTGGCTCAAACGGCGTGCCGGGCTGCGGGGGCTCCTGCCCCCCAGCCTGGCGCAGCCAGGCCTGGAGGTCCAGGGAGACCCACTTTGGATCCCCCGCCATGGCCCGGGCCAGTTCCAGGAGCGCCAGGCTGCGCGCCGGATCGCCCGTGCCCGCCAGAGCAGTCAAGAGCGTGCCCAGGCGCATGCCCTCGACGCCGATCGCCACCCGTTGCTGGGCAGCGGCCGCGAGCGCCTCGTAGAGGCCGGCCACAGGGCGGGCAATCATCCACAGCTCGCTCACAACTACGCCCAGCGGCCGCAGCCGGTCCTCGAGCATCGAGCGCAGGTGGCGCTCGATGCGCTTGTGCTGGGCCGGTCCGTAGGCGCCGGCGACTTCGCTCTCAAAGAGGCACCGCAGAAGGTCGTCGGTGTAGTTCTGCACGATCCGGCTGATCGTCAGCTCGTTCAGCGCCGGCAGCGCCTGCCCCAGCGTTCCCTCCGGGATGCGGCCTGGCACGAGGCGCCGAACGAGGTTCACCTCAAAGCCGAGGGCAATAGGCGTCAGGTCGGCCTGGACCATCTCCTCGACGGTGACCGTCTGGGGCTTGTCCGCAGTGTCCAGCGTGGGCCCCGCCTTCTCCCAGGGCGCCAGCGGCACCCAGCCCGGTCGAGCCTCGACGCGCACGGCGACATCCCCGGGCCGGCGCAGGACGACGAGCGCGTTCCGCTCGTACACGGTCTTGCCGTGGGCCAGCAGCAGAGCGGCTGCCCACGCAAGGAGGACCAATCCGCCCAGCAGGGCGCCAATCGGCGTCCAGAAGACGGCGACGGCGACCATGGACGCCACTATGAAGGCAAGAGTCCATCCCCAGCGCCTGTTCATGGTACGTTCCTCCTTTCGCAGAGACATGCCTGCAAACATACAAACGACTGAACGTCTATACAATACAGCATGCGGCGGGATTTGTCAAATCTGGATGGCCGATGTGTATTGCACACGTCCCCTGCCAAACTTGACAGGGCAGTCGGATTTGGTACAATGTATATACATTTGCTGCCTCCGGGAAGGGACTGTGGAACCAAGCAAGGAGCCTACGTACTACCAGATCCGCAAGGAGCTTGTGAGCCGTATTGAGAGTGGCGAATGGGGGGCAGGCGCCCAGCTGCCCACAGAGCAGGAGCTCCAGCAGCAATTCGGCGTGAGCCGGGGGACCGTTCGCCGCGCCCTGGACGAGCTCGCCTTTTCTGGCCGGATCGTCCGGCGCTCGGGCAAGGGCACCTTCGTGCGCGACCTGGCGCCCCGCATCCAGACCGAGCAGGTGCTCTCCTTTACAGAGCAGGTCCGCCGCTATGGCATGCTTCCCTCGACTCGGCTCCTCGCCGCCGGGGAAGTGGCCGCATCGGAGGTCCCGTCGGAGGTGCGCCGGGCCTTTGCCGTGGCGCCCGAAACTGCGCTGGTGTGTATCCGCCGGCTGCGCCTGGGCAACAACCGTCCCCTCTCCCTGCAGACGGTCTACCTGGTGCCGGAGAGCTGTCCGGGGATCCTCGGGCGCAACCTACACCAACTGATGCCGCTGTATGAGAGCTACGGGCGGCGCATCCACCACGCCGACGAGCTGATCCGCATCGCCGGTGTCGAAAGGGAGGAGGCCGAGCTGCTCGGGCTCGATCCCGGCGCGCTGGTTGTCTACCGCTTTCGCGTCTCCTACTTGCAGGATGACCAGCCATTCGAGGTGCTGGAGTCGCTTGACTGCACCGACACCTTCGAGCGCCGCCACCGATTGGTGGCAAGCCAGACCTGAGACCGACCGCCGGAGGGACGCATGGACCCTATGGTGCCTGCTGCAACCCCGCTCGAACTCTTCCAGGCGCTGAGCGAGATCCCGATTGGCTGCCGCGATCGCAGCCTGGCCTTGGGCCGGATCGCGGAGCTTGGAAGGCGGGCACTTGGCTCGCGCGCTTTTACCTTGACAGTGATCGACCTGGAGCGGCGCTCCTTGACCCAGGTGGCCTGTTCCCCTTCGGACGAGGCGTTCGCCCTTTCGATGCAGGGCCGCGAGGCCCGTCTCGGTTCGCTGCAGTCTGGATCTTTTCTGGACTTTGACCTGGCGGCCAAAGGGGAGATCATTGAGCGGTACGGCATCCGGCAGGACGGCCAGGGCGTGGCGCGCGCCGAGGTTGCCCGTCACTATGGGCTGGATGCTGTCCTCTGCTATCCCCTGAAGGCGCCCGATCGCCTGATCGGCTACATAAACCACTTTTCGGGCGGACCGGACCGATTCAGCCAGAGAGAGCGCACCCTATTGGCGGTCTTTGCCCGGCAGGCGGTTGCCACAATCGAGAGCCTGGACAACCTGGCCAGCCGGCAGCGCCTGGAAAAGCTCAATGCGATCATGCGCGACATGACCGAGGTGCGCGATGCCGACGAGCTGCTGGCGCTGACGCTCGAGCGTGGGCTCGAGCTCATCGACTGCTCGCGCGGGTGGATCAGCAGCCTTGACTCGGGTACAGGCCAGCTGCGCATTATCGCTCACCGCGGCGGGTTGGGCGCCAGCCCGCCGCTCCCCATGGGCCGCGGCATCACCGGCTATTCCCTCCAGCAGGGAGTCCCGGTGCGTGTCTCCGACGTGCAGGAGCCTCCCTGGCGCCGGGTCTACGAGCAGTACTGGGATGACACACGCTCTGAGCTGGCTGTTCCCATCGTGATTGGGGATGCCGAGGTGCGGGTCGGGCGCGAGGTGGAGCGCGGAGCCAAGCTCATGGGGGTGCTCAATGCGGAGAGCCCCTGCGCCGGTGCCTTCACGAAGGCAGACGAAGAGCTCCTCTGGTCGCTGGCCCGCCATGCGGCCGTGCTGATCGATCGTCTCGATCTGGACCGGAAACTGGGCCGCCTGGCCGAGATCCAGCAAAAGATTGTCGGCGTGCAGGACTGGGACACCATCGTCGACGTCATGCTGTCCGCCATCACCGAGACGCTGGGCTATGAGAGAGTGAACATCTCGCTGGTGGATTGGGAACGCAGCGAGATCCGCACCGAGTACCTGACCGGGCTTTCGGAAGCCGACGCAGCAGAGTTCAAGCGCCGTGCCGCACACCCGTTGAGCAGCCGCGACATCCAGGCCGACATCGTTCGCTCCCGGCAGATCGAGGTGCCTTCCGTGGTAGACCCCCGCTTCGATCCAGGCATCTTCGAGCACTTTCACCACGAGCGCCTTATCCGCGTCTTTGTCCCGATGATCCAGTCCGACAACCAAGTAATGGGCACCGTCGAGGCCGCCTATCAGCGTGCCTATCGCCAGCACATTTACGAGCAGGACGTGCGCATCCTGAAGGGCTTTGTCGACTATACTGTCCGGGCCCTGGAGCAGCGGCGCAAGGGGACACTCGACACCATCTGTCACGAGCTGCGCGCACCCGTGGTTGGAATTCGCAACAACGCCAGCTTTCTGCAGCGCCGGCGCAATGAGCTTTCCCCGGGGCTGGTGCAGCGCAAGTTCGACGACATCCTGATGGACTGCGAGATCCTCCTGCTGCAGGTGAAGGAGCTGGAGCACTTTTTGGGCCGCAGCGCTCCCTCCACGCGGGTCGTCAAGACCTTTATCTTCCGGGATATCATCATCAAGACCGTCAAGCAGCTCAGGCCGCTGGTGCGGGAGCGAGGATTCGATCCATCGCGCATCGAGTACGATGGCTCGGCCGTCACGCGGGTTCGCCCCCTCTACGTGGACCGCCAGCTTCTCAACCAGGTGGTCTACAACCTTGTCATCAATGCCATCAAGTACGCAGAGGACGATCCGGGCAAGTTTCGCATCTGGATCACCGCGCACCAGACGCGGGACGAGTTCGTGGTCGTCTTCCAGGATTGGGGCATTGGCATCCTGCCGGAGTATGAGGGCAAGATCTTCCATGAAGGGTTCCGCACGCCGGAGGCGATCCGCAAGTACGCCACCGGGTCGGGCTTGGGTCTCAAGATCGCCCGCCAGATCATGCGCGAGCTGGGCGGGGACCTTCGGCTGACGAAGAACCAGCAGCCGACCGAGTTCCAGATGATCTTGCCCAAGCGTCTCAAGGAGAAGCCGGATGATACTGATAGTTGACGACGAGCCACGCCAGGTCGATAGTTACCTGCAGGAGCTCAAGTTCTCGCGCTTTGAGGTTGAGCTGAAAGAAGACGTGGACGAAGCCCTCGACTTTGTCCGGCAGCGGCGGCATGAGATCGAGCTCTTGATCCTCGATATCATCATGCCGCCAGGGGGTTTGGGGCCGGAGGACACCCGCCAGGGCCTGCGATCTGGGTTGGTTTTCTTCGACCGCGTCCGCGGGCTGGTGCCTGACCTTCCGGTCCTCGTCCTCACCAATGTCTCTGACCGGCGCGCAGCCGATCACTTTCGGGGCCGTGAGCGGGTCCGCCTCCTGCTCAAGGAGGACTGGCTTCCCTTCGAGCTCGTAGAAGAAGTGATCGACTTTCTGTCTGAGACGGCAGGGAGAGGGGGCCTGCCCGCATGACGCCCGCACCGCCTGGAAGAGAGCCAGGGAGCACCTACGACGAGCTCGAGCAAAGATCGCTGCGCACCATGGCGGCGCTCGAGACCCTTTCGTCCGATCCGATCCCACCGTCTCTCCTGCTTGAGCGTGTCCAGGAGGCCGATAGGCTCGCTGGCGAGATCGGGGGGCTGCTGCGCGCCCTGCGCCTCCACTCTGCGCACTCGGGCGACTTCCGGTCGGTAAGCCTTCTGGCCGGCCGGCTTCCAATGCAGCTGCTCCGGGAACACACGGGCGCCATCGAGCAGTGCATGAAGCAGGTCTCGGAACGAGGCTCGCCGAGCCCGAGCCTCGTCCGTCCTCCCCTGGTGGCGTTCCGAGCCAAGGCCCAGAGACTGGAGCGAAGGCACAACCTGATCAGCCCGCCTACCGTGGACGAGCTAAAGAAGGCGGTGCGCTGGGCAGCCGCGAAGGGCGGCCGGGAAGAGGCCATGCTCCTGCGGCGGATCGCGAACACGATCGAGCCGCGCGACGGCGAGGCACTCAACCTGCTCCGTGTCGCCCGGGCTGACATCGACGTGCGTCTCAAGGAGCAAGTCGGACGCCTGGCTTCCATTCGGGGCTACCGGACGGCACCCGATCGGGCGCTGCGTGCCATCGGCGAGATTGGGAGCCGCAGCAGCGACTCGGATGTCTCGCGCCGAGCACCGCGTGACATGCTGCCAGAGCCGAGCCCCGTGCCCGCGCTGTATGACGTCCTCACCAGCTCAGACGACCCGGTCCTGCGCGCGGAGGCGGCCTGGGCGCTTGGGCACGTGGGAGGGGTGCAGGCGGCGCGGCGCCTGATGCAGCACCTGCTGGACACCTGGAGTGAGCCCTCGCAGCCGGCTGAGCTCCGGCCCGCACTGGTGGCCGGCCTGGGCCGGGCGCTGGATCCCTACTCGCTCTACCGCGTGGCCAAGGGCAGACCCGAGCTGCTCAGGAGATGCTACGGTTTGTTGCAGAAGGAGGCAGAGCGCCCTGACCTGCCGGAGGACGGCCTCTTGATGGACCTGGTCGGCACGCTGGTTGCCATCGAGCTCCGATCGGAGCAGGTGGGGGTAGACCTGAAGGCAGGCAGCAGCCTGGCCCTTCTCCTGGGAGCCGAGGCTCGGCCTCCGGCCCGCACCATTGCTGCCGTGTCCGCCCTCCTGGAGCTGACGACCGAAGCCGACAGGCGCACCCTCTGGCGTTGGGCGCGCGGCAAAGGAGACCCCGCTGGGTATCCGCGGACCTGGCCCGATCGGCTGACCAGGGCGGCAAGGAAACCCTTCTCGGCCCAGGACCTGAGGGAGTTCCTCCTCGCCGCTGCGCGCTTCAGCGCCATCCGGGAAGACGTGGAAGCGAGTTACGGGGCGTATCGCGCCATGTCGGGCCAGGAACGGCCCTCGGCATCGCCCACCCAGACGGTCCAAAGGGGCTAGCGCATGGCGTCGGCGCCGGCGATGCCGGCAAGTCATGAGCTGCGCCGGCAGCTCGCCAACCACTGGGCAGTCCGCACGGCGACCAGCTACCCCTGGGCGGCGCGCGCGCGGCCCGATCTGCGGAAGAAGGTGTGCACGCTCTACTTCTGCTCCATGGACCACTGCCTTGGCCTGGATGAGAAGGTCATCCGGTCGGCGGCGGCCCTGGCGGCCGAACTGGAGAGCCGGGGCGGCCGGACAAGCCAGGATGTGATGGACGACCTGCGCACGGCGCTCCGCCAAGCCCGCGACTCGGGCTGGGCGTGGGAGCCCGAGATAGACCCCGACCTGCCCTACTCCGGCCTCTTGAAGAAGCTGCTCGTGCGAGTGGCACAGCCTGAGAGGGGAGCAACACCCAAGGAAAGCAAGCTGAGGCTGGGCCTTGATCCTGGCCGGCTCGCCAGGGACCTTGACCTGGTGGACTATTTGAGCGAGCTGTTTCGGCGGTGCGGGACGGGGGACCTGCGCGCCGGCGGGGCGGCTGCACTGATGGCCCAGGCACTCACGAGGGCGTGCCCACCGGGGAGGGTGGCACTCTGGCCTGCCTTTCTCTCGCCCGCGCAGGCACAGCTCTTCCCCGCGGACGTCCTATGCCTGCACCTGGATGCCGGGCATCCGCACACTCGCCCTGCCCGCGAGTCGGGACGATCCGGACACCCCGAAAGCCACTCCTTTCCCTTCGAGCATGGGGCTGGGCCCTTGTCGGCTGACCTTGAGGAGCTGAGCCCCACAGAGGACGGCAGGGTCATCGTGAGTGCGCCGCTGCTGCATTTTGCCCAGGGCCGTGTGGATCGTGAGCTCAGCGCTCAGATCCAGCCCATGCGGCGGCTGCTCTTCTCGCAGGAGGCGGGCTGCCAAGTGGGGCCGGTCGGCCGAGAGTGGACAAGCTGGATCCTCACCGGATTACAGGGGATCAGAGGGGAGGCTGAGGAGAGCATCGCCGGGGACCTCGACGCCATCCCACCCACGGTAACCCTGCACGTCGAGATCACGGGCACCGGCGTGACCCCGTGGCTGGTGCAGGTGCTGCAGCAGCACGTCGACAGCCTGGGTATCGGAGAGGATGAGCTGGTGGCGTTTGCCGGAAAGGTGCGAGAATGCCTGCCGACGCTCCCCATGCAGTCCGCCCGACCCCCAGCCAGCACGATGACACCGCCGGAGGCCGCCTTCGCCCTGCCGCTCTTTGAGCAAGCTGCCTGGCTGGCGGAGGTGCTGGACTTGGGGCGCCTCAATCTGCACGGGCACGTCGTCGATCTCGTCATCCGGCGCGACCGGAAGGCGCTTGGGCTTCCGGGAGCCGGCGCCGAGATGGACCAGGAGGTTGCGGGGACCCTCTTTGCCAAAGGGGCCGTCGCCAGCCAGGCGGCCGGCACGCCTGAGGCTGGGCACCTGGAGCCGGGCGTGCTGGGGCTCAGGCCGGCACCGGCGCCTGAGGGCGGCCAGGCACCGCAGGTGCCCCCTCTGCCCCTGGCGCTGGCGGCGATGGCGAGCTTGTTGGAGCGCTGGGGGATAGCCAACGCAGCGGCAGGGAGCGCGGGCGCGGTGGATGACGCCTCTCCTTGGACCACATTGGCCGTCCTGAAGCAGGGCTGGTTCCGGGCGCAGCTGCCCGAGGGGGCTGAAGGCCGGGCATGCATGGTTGCCGTGGTACCGGTGATCTGGTTCGTCAAGACACCCGGCCGTCCGCTCCGCACAACCGGGCTGGGCGACGTGACCTCGGCCCTTTCCTTTCACTTTGGCGACTACCTGGTGGATCGGCAGGCCCCGAAGAGGGGCCGCCGTGCGCTTGCCTCCTGAGAAGGTCCGGCGTGCTGCGGGATTCGCCTGATTCCGCTTCGGGCCATGCGCTCGCCCGGACCGACCTTGACGCGGCCGCGCTGGCAGCGGCTCTGCGCCGGAATGTCGGGGTCCGGCACGGCCTGACGTTGGTGCTTGGCTGTCCGCTTCCTCCCGGCGCGCTGGCGCAGATCGAGGCACTCCGGCGGGCCCTCGACGGGCTCGCCCCCGGCCATATCCGCTGGGTGGCGCCTGCAGCCTGGCACCTGACGGTCTATGGCCTCAAGCGCAGCCAGTCTCGGCCCCTGGACCGCGCACAGGTCGACGCACTGGTCGCGCGGCTGGGTCCCGTGCTGCGCCGTGCGCTGGCTCGCACCCCGGCCATCCGGGTGCCGTTGAGAGGGCCGACCATGAGCGCACAGGGTGAGATCCTCTTGTCGGCAGGGGAGTGCCCGGCGCTGGACGGCCTGCGCTCAGTGATGGGGGAGGTTCGGGGTGTCGACCCGTTGAAGGTGGGGGCGAATCACATCACGCTTGGCCAGTTGGTCCGCCCGTTTGGCTCAGACGCGGCGTTCCGGCAGGCGATGGAGGCGATCCGGGCGCTGAGCGATTGCCCTATGCAGGACCTCGTGGACAACAAGATGAGGCTTGTCTGTTACCGGAACCGGTGGCTGGAGGAGATCGCCTGGCAGGAAGAGTTCCGGGTGAGCGGCTGAGGGGAGCGCTGTACTGGGAGTTGTAAGCGAAGTCAAGCGAACGAGCGCGGGGATCGTGCCCCAGGAGGGCACGATCCCCGCCTTTCATCTCAGGTGAGCTTCTGGCCGCACTCCGGGCAGAACTTGGCGCCGCCGGTCTGCGCTCCACACGCAGGGCACGCGCCCGCCGGCTTGCGCTCAACCTTGGCGCCACACTCGGGGCAGAACTTGGCATCGCCAACTTCCTTGCCGCAGCTTGGGCAGGCATTGGCCACTGGCTGGACCATCGGCGAGCCACACTCGGGGCAGAACTTGGTCCCGGGCGGTGCCAGGGTGCCGTCCTTCGGGCAGCGCGCCACAGCGGCGGAGGCCTGCCTGGCAGCTGCTGCTGCCCGCTCTGCCACTTGCCCCAGGCCCAGGGCACTGGCAAGGCCTTTCAGAACGGCGCCGGCCTGCTCGGCCTGCGCCTCCATGATCTGCGCGCCCCTCGGGCTGTCCTCCGTGCATACCTCGTTCTGTTCGTCCCAGCAGGAGAGGCACACGATGCGCTGGCACGTTGGACACTCGCGGAAGCGGTCCCTCATCTGGACCCATGCCTTCTCAGTTTGCTCCGGCGTCAGGCTGTAGGTGTAGCGCGGGTCCTCGCCCTCCACCCGGGAAGCCGCCGCGCCGCCCACCAACGGGATGTTGCGCAAGAGGCCGCCCAGGGCCTTGCGGCCGACATCTTTCGTAACCGTCGAGACGACGTCGGGCTGGCTGCGAAACTCGCGATCGCACGCGTCGCAATAGAACACCGCATAGGGCCCCACGCCGTCGTTGCGCACGTCATACCTGGGGATCCGGCTTGGCTCGGTCATATGCTATCCCTCCACCTCCGCCTTCGTGCCGCACTCCATGCAAAACTTGACGCCGGGCGGGAGGGCAGCACCGCAGTTGCCGCAGAAGCGTCCGCCGGCCCGGGTGGCCGTCGCGCCTGCCGGCAGCGGCTCGGCTCGTGCCATGTCGTCCATCTGCTGCGGCTGGTTTGGGAAGGTCGGCGGCGCGGGCGGCGCCACGACCTCCGGCTCCGGCTCGGGGGGCCTCTCCTCCCGAATCCGAACGATTTCGGCTTCTTGCGCTGTGATCTTTTCGCGAAGCTCGTCGATCTGCGGACCCGTCGCGAGGAGCTCGGGCTGCGTCAGAGTGCCGGCATCGTAGAGTGCCAACACCTGCGGGCCCCAGGCAGCCACGGTGGCGTCCAGCTCCCGTTGAAAGCCCTTCAGCACGCCCTGCGCCTGGTTGACTCTGCGCAGGCGGTCTGCCTCAAACGCTGCCTTTTCCGCTCCGCTTCTTACCTTGTCAAAGAAACCTGGCATGTTACACCTCCGCCCATCTTGGAATCTGCTTGCGAGGGAAGTATACCCCTTCCGGCCTGAACGGGCAATACACCCGCGGCCCTGGTCAGGCGTGTGCCAGGGGACCCTTCGCGGCTGCCGCCGGCTCACCCAGTCGGGGCGCCGGAGGAAGACTCAGGAGTGCCCTCTCCCTGCCGGCAGGCGCCGCAAGAAGAGATCCACTCCACCACCCGGGCCAGCACCTCGTCTTCGTCCATCCCATCCGTCATCAGGTAATGGTCGCAGTGCTCCCGGGCGTGGCGGAGCCGCGCCTTCTGCCGCTCCAGGTACTCCTGGTCCCAGCCGAACCCGGTGCGTCCCCGGCGCTGGGACTCCTCCAGGCTGACGTCCAGGTAGATCAGCAGGTCGGGTGGGTTCAGCCGGCGCCACATGTCGGGTACGTACGAGTGGTCCTGCGCCGCCGAGGCGGCCTCGTAGCCCAGGGCCTTCAGCCGGAGTGCCAGAGTCGACTTGCCCGAGCCACAGGGCCCCACCACCTTGATGCGCACCGCACGCCTCAGATAGGAAAGCGCACCGAGACCCGCCGCACGTCGTCCACGACCTGCCGAGGCACGACGGAGGCGACAACCACACTGACGTCGTCGCCGGGCTTGCCCCGTTCCAGCTCCAGGCAGCGGGCGAGGAGCTGGTCGGCCACCGCCTGCGCGGTGTCCGGGCCGGCACAGCCCTGCAGCACGTGGCAGGCAAAGGCCGGGACGTCCAGCTTCTCGCCATATCGCTCGCCGGCTGCCAGCACGCCGTCCGTGAAAAGGATCACATGGAGGCCGGCTTCGATGGGTAGCTCGTGGATGACCGGCCGGGTGCGCAGGTAGATGCCGATCGCCTCGCTTGGCTCCTCCAGGGTCTGCACTGCGTGCTCATGCCCGCTCACGATGACAATCGGGCAGTGGCTGTTGCGCGAGAGGACAAGGGTTCGCGTCACAAGATCGGCGGAGAGGATATTGAGGGTGGCCGACACCTGGCCGGAGCGGAGGGTGCGCAGGTAATCATGCGCAGCGCGCGCCGCTGCGCCGTCGCGCACACCATCTGCCAGCAGCGAGACGGCCTTGCGGGCCACGCTGTTGCTGATCGCCTTGGCCGAGCGCCCGCTGCGCTGGCCATCGACCATGACAAGGGAAAAGCCGCCGTGGGGCCGCTCGATCAACTCCACGGTGTCACCGCTCTCGCGGACGGCGTACTTGCTCACCTTGGCAACGGCGACCTGGATCTCGAGATCAGGCGCAGGCTCCATGGACCCTCCCTCACGCCCTTTGCCCCGCAGCCGGGGCCGGCGTGCGCTTCTGGCCGATTATACCCGACTTGACCGCTGCGGACTACTCTGCTATACTCACGCGCAACCAATCCCGCCGGCCGGTGTTTTCTCTTTCGAGACCGGCGGATGCTTGCGAGGTGTCCCTGGTGAGCGATTCGGTCGACGATAGGGACCTGGTCGACAGGGCCAAGTCCGATCCCGAAGCCTTCGGTCTCCTGTACGAACAGCACGTTGACAGGATCTATAGCTACGTCTACTACCGGACGGGCAGCCGCCACGACGCCGAGGACCTGACCGCCCAGGTGTTCTTGCAGGCGCTCAGGAACATCCGCCGCTACGAGCACCGGGGGCCGCCCTTCGTCTCCTGGCTGTACCGCATCGCGCACAACGCGGTGGCGAACTGGCACCGCGACGAGAGCCGCCGCCAGACGGTTGCGCTCGACGAGACGGTGGAGCGCGGCGCCGCCCGGGAGGAGGGCCCCTACCAGAGGGCGGCCAGCAACGAGCGGCGGGCCCTGCTGCTCAGCGCCATCCGGCGCCTCCCAGACGACAGGCAGGAGCTGCTGATCTTCAAGTTCGTGGAGCACCTGCCGAACTCGCAGATTGGGGAGCTGCTGGGGCGCTCGGAGGGTGCGATCAAGTCGCTCTATCACCGAACCCTCCTATCCCTGCGAGAGGAGCTGGAAGCCCTGGGCCTGGAGGCGTAGCAGGATCAGGCGGGAGCGCGGTGCAAGGGGAGTGGGTCCCCGCTGAGCTCCTGCAGTCGTGGGTCATCCAGGGGGTGTGTGCGCGGCCGAGGCGGTTGCCTGGTGCGCGTGACCGCCGGCGCAGGCCGGTGGGGGAGAGGATTACTGTGGGAATGACAGTCCAGTCCGTGCCGAACGGACTGAGCCAGGAGGCACGGGCAAGAGCCCTGCTGGACCTTGCCGGAGAAGTGCAGAGGCTGCTGGTGCCGGTGAGGCCGGCGGCCGCGGTGCGCGAGCGCGTGCGCATACAGCTCGTGGCGGAGGCCGGCCGGCGCCATCCCCGGCGCGCCGCGCGCCTCTTTCAGCAGTATCGTAAAGTCATCCTGATTGCGGCCGCTGCCGTCGGCTCGCTCGCTTCGATCGCCGGCGTCATTTTGGCGATCGTGCAGCGCAGCAAGCACGCCCGCTCCACCCATACTGCCTGAGAAGGTACCGATACACCGACAGCCTCCCGGCCGGCATGGCCGGGAGGGGTAGCCCTCGCGCTCTGCTGGCTCGCCCGCCATGCATGCGGTCGGGTACGGCGCACTGCTTTGCAGCGCGCCGTACCCGACACCTATTCGATGTAGATCTCGACGCGCTCGCCGTCTTCTTCGTCCTCGACCTCAACCACTTTGCCCTGTCCGCCGGCCTTGACCTGCTCGACGATCTGCGCCATGTCGATGTTCTCCAATTCGGGCGCGAAGCGCGCCCCCATGCGCATCCCGACGTCGACCAGGCCAAAGGGCAGGTTGACCGACACCTTGGCTTTGCCGGTACGCAGGTCGGTCACCCGCACTCGGAACCAGCGTGGCTCGGTCGGCGGCTCGGGGGCACGCAGGGCTGGCTTGCCCTTCTTCTCGGGCTCCAGCGCCGCCAGGAGCTTGGCACCTTCTTCGGCCGTGATCTTGCCTTCGGCCACCATGCTGAGGATCTGCATCCTCTCTTCTGTGGTTGTCATCTCGCTTCTCCTTTTTTTTCTTCCCTCCCCGCTCCGGCGGGGGCGATCGGGTCCTGCGGCATGATCTCCCATGCCTGCCCTATCCGATATAGATCTCGACATGTTCGCCGTCTTCATCGTCCACCTGCAGGTGCAGTGGCTCGTCTCGCCCCGCGTCGCGGAAGGCCAGGATCATCTCGTCCGCGCCCGTTTCCCGCAGCTGCGGGACAAAGGGCCCGACTACCCGCAGGATCCAGGCAACCAGTGTCAGGGGCACCGGAAAGCTGATCGCAATGCGCCTGCCCTCTTTCTCCTTCACCCGCACGTGCAGCCACTTGGCGCTGCGGCTCCAGAAAGCAAAGAGCGCGCCGAGGATGCCCAGGCTGAGCGGCAGCCAGCCACACACCAGCCAGCCCCGAGCGGCACCGGTGATCAGGACCAAGAGCAGGACAAACCCGCCCAGGGCCACCAGGGTTCCGGCGGCCGCCAAAGGGTAGAGCCAGAACCTCGCCCAGCGGCCGGGCGGACGCCCGTCCGAGGCCGGCGTTGCAGTGATGGTCTCGCCACCCTCGGGCAGTCGCTCTGTCTCCACCGGCCCAAGGTCAACCCCGGCCGGCTCCATCTCCCTGAGGAGCTTCAGTGCGGCTGCGGCATCGATCTCGCCGGCTTCGAGCCGCCGAAGGACTTGCATGCGCCCGTTCTCCATGCTCTTTCTCACCCTCTCGCTATCACGACTACTCACCTGCCGCCGCCCGCTGAGCCGCCTCGGCGACGGCCGGACCGGCCGGCTCGATCTGCGGCGGCCCCGGCTCCTGCAGCACGAAAAAGCCCACCACTCCGGCAGCAACCACGATAGCTCCCGCTGCCACGTAGATGGCTCCCAGCCTGACCACCTCGCCCAGAGACGCTGCAGCTGCCATCGAAAGGAGCGTCGCGGCTGTGGTCAGCGCGTTCAGCGCCCCCGCGACCCGGCCGCGCTTGAGGTCGGGCACCGCCAGCTGCATTGTCGTGATGAGGGCGGACTGGGCCGGCACCAGGACGATGCCCAGCAGCACGCTGTACAGGAGCAGCATCACCGGCATGTACGTCAGCCGCTGCCCGACGCTCATCTCGGCGATGGCAGTGGCTGCCTGCTGCCCGCGCAGGCCCGCCAGCGACCAGGCGGGCGCTACGCCGATCAGTGCAATCAGGATGCCCAGGATGATGATGCCCCAGGAGGCCATGCTCTTTTTGCTCATGCGGGTGACGATCATCCCCAACATCAGGCCCCCGAGGGCCATGCCAATGCCCTGCGCAGTGTCCACGGCGCCCAGCCCCTCAGGGCCGAGCCCAAACGTGCGCTGCATGAAAGGCACCCAGATCACGTTCACCGCCCCCATGCCCAGCTGCACGACGGAGAGGCAGAGCAGGATGCCCACCATGACCCGGCTGCCGAAGAGGGCGCTCAGCCCCTGGCGCATCTCGCCCAAGACAACGCCTAGGCTGCCTCGGCTGCCGGCTGCCTCCGGACGCCCGGCGGTGGTCTTGGGCACCGTCACCAGCAGGATGGCGGCGGCCGACACCAGGTAGCTGGCCGAGTCGGCCACGAAGGCCGCACCCGAGCCCCAGATGCCGATGGTGAACCCGGCCAGGGCCGGACCCGCCAACAGCCCGACCGTCTCGACGATCTGCATGAGCCCGTTGGCGGCCAGCAGGTCGCCAGGGTCCGACACAATCAGGGGCAGAGCGGCGCCCCGCGCCGGGAAGAAGAACCGGCTGATGCACGACATCGCAAAGGCTACGACGTAGTAGATCCAGACTTGGTCGGCGGTCCGCACGAAGAGGCATGCCAGCACGAGGAGCGCCCGAAGCAAGTCGGCCACGATCATGGTGCGCTTCCGGTCCCACCGGTCGACAAAGACGCCTGCCACCGGGCCCAGCAGCAGCACGGGCAGTGCGCTCGACATCATAGACAGCCCCACCTGGAGGGCCGAGCCCGTCAGCTTCTCGACCATGATCGGGATGGCCAGCCAGTAGAAATAGTCGCCGATGAACGAGATGGTCTGGCCCAGCCACAGCGCCACAAAGCTCCGGTTGCGGAAGAGGCGCTGGTAGGCAGACCGGCTCTTGTCAGGGGTCATCGCAGCGCCTTCCTCATGACCAGGAGCGTCCGCCGCTCCCGGAAGCCCATCCTGTTAAGGGCGTCGACCGCTTCGGGGTGGTCCTGGAAGGCGGTCGCCCACACCGGCAAGTTCGGCTTTCCGGCGAGGATCTGCAGTGCCCGGCCCAGCAGTGCATGCTCGACATGGCCGCGATCCCGCTCGTCCACGAAGAGTCCGAGGCGATGCGCCGGCCCACTGCGCACGGCACGCAGCGTCAGCATGCCGGCCAGACTCTCGCCCCGGAATGCTCCCAGCCGGTGGGTGTGCCGGCCCGCCATCCAGTCCGACAGCCAAGCCTCGGCAGCCGTGAGCGCGTCGGGCTGGTACTCCACAGGCCGTACCGGCACCATCCACTGCAGGGGCTCGGGCGTCGCGCTTCGAGCCAGGTCCAAGGCCATCTTCCCATCGGAGAGGCGCAGGCGCCGGATGGCGTACCCCGCGGCCTCATCGGCGGGGGCCGGCGTGGCCCGCTCCAGTTGCAGGTCGATCTCGCCGGTCACGTCGCGGAAGCCAAGCTGGGAGTAGAGGCGGCGCGCCGGCTCGTTGGCATCATACACCTGTAGAAGGATGCCCTCGGCGCCACGCTCGCGCGCGGCCTCGATGGCGGCCACGGTGAGCTGACGCGCGATGCCCAGCCGCTGGTACTCCGGGTGGGTGACCACGTTGCAGATGATGGACCAGCCGCGTGCCCCGGGTGCCGGTGTCAGGCTGACGTTGGCGACCACCTGGAGAGTCCGCTTGCCGGGCACCGGCTCCTCCCAGATGAAACCGCCGAGGCTTTCGCGGAGGATCGGGTCGGCCTCGGCCAGCCAGCCGATCCAGGGCCAGAGCCGGGCCAGGCGGCGCATCTCGCGCAGCGACGCTGCGGCCCGGTCGTCCATCTCTGTGGAAAAGCCCAGGGCGATCAACCCGGCCACCACGCCCAGGTCGCGGCCGGGATCGACCTCCCGCACGCCTCCACGCTCTTCCCCCTCTGAAACGAATGTCAGGACCACTCTGCATCTCCGCCATTGGTGTCGGCGCACCTTCTGGGTGCGCTGCACCGATGTGCTGCTAGTCCAGCGCCTCGAGCAGCATCTCGGCTTCCCTGGGCGTGATCTGGCCCTGCTGGACCATCTTCAGGATCGTCAGGCGCTCCTGGTCCCGGTCCGGCTCGGGGTCGACCTCCGGCACCGGCTCGGCTCCGGCCAGCGGGGCGGCGGCAACGACGCCTGCGGTGCGCTCGTGCCGGTGGGCGCGCATCCCATCTCGCTCTGCTCGGAGTGCTTCGCGCTGCGCTCGAAGGCGGATCCTCTCCTGGTGGTGGGCCATCCTCTCGGCAAGGCGGCCGCTCTCCTGCTCCAGCCGGCTCATCGCGCGCTCGACGGATGCCTGTGCGTGCCCGCCGATCCGGGCCCAATCCATGCCCTCGAGCTTGACACGGAGGCGGCCCAGGGAGGACTCGATCTCGGACTCGACCTGCCGGCCGATGCTGTCGAATGAGGCTTCCATCTGCCGGCCCATCTCGTCGAAGGAGGCGCCGAGGGCCTGTCCCATCTCCTCGCCGAAGCGCTCGCCCAGATCATCCGGTGCCTCGTGGTCCGCGTGCCCGCCGATGCCAAGGAGCAGGTTGCCCTCGGCATGGACCGCCAGCTCGGCTCCCCCGTCGTTCAGCAGGCCACTGAGCGCCTGCGCCGTTCGCTCTTCGCCGGTCAGCACAAGGGACGAGTGCAGATGGCCGCCTGCGCTCACGCTGACATGCACTGCGGCATCCTCCTCGAGCTGCAGCATGGCGTTCCCGTCGGCGTTGAAGTGGTAGCTGCGGCCGATGCCCACGATCCCGGCAAAGACCAGGTTGCCACCAATGCGGGCGACGTTGGCGCCGCCGCCGAGATGCTTCGCCACCAGGTTGCCCGCGACCTGCTCCATGCGGGCCATGCCGCCGACTTCCTTGAGAATCGCGTTCCCGCCGACCTGGTCGACTTCCAGGGCACCGCCGATCTCTTTGGCAGCCAGGTTGCCCGCGACGCGAGAAACGCGCAGCCGGCCCACCTCCCTCGCCCGCAGGTTGCCGCGGATGTTCTGGATATCCACGGTTTCGATCTCGGCCAGGGACACATCGCCGTACACGGTGCCTACCACACGCAAGCTCTTCGCCTCGGCAGCCTTCAAGTTGCCGTAGACCTCGGCGACGGTAACTTGGTCGACTTCGCCCAACTTCAGGTTGCCCCGCACCTGCTCGGCGTCCAGGCTCGCCAGCTCGGCGGCCCTGAGATTGCCCTGCGCCTGTCGCAGGGAAATCGGGATGCCGGCCGGCACCTGGAGCTCGCAGTCCGCCCGCACCGTGACGACAGGCCCGTTTTCTGCCTGCTCGACGATCACGTCCTCCGCCCCCCCGTCCGGCAGGCGGACGATGATCTCGGTCCCGTCATACCCTTCCAGCCTGGCGTTGCCTGCCAGCTCCTTTAGGGTGAGTGCCTGTCCAGCTGTTATCGCGATCTTGATCTCATACATGGTTTTCTCCTCTTTGGCTACTTGCCCTTCAGCAGGCCGACCGCCTCTTCAGAGTCGATCTCACCGGCGGCCAGCTTTTCCAGCACAGACTTGCGCACGCCGCTTGGCGCCGCCTCTTCGTCGTCTCCCACCTCGTAACCAAGCGCTCGGATCACGCCCGCCAGGCGCGCGCGGGCGGTGGGGTAGGACATGGAGAGCTCATCCTGCACGCGGTTGAGCTTGCCCTCGCAGCGGATAAAGGTCTCGACAAAGGCCAGCTGGTCGGGCGAGAGCCGGTAGAAGCGGCCCAGGGAGAATTGGCCCTCCACCGATGAATCACAGCTCCGGCAATGGAGCCGGGTCACACTGAGCGTGTCCCCACAGACCGGGCACTTGCCTATGACAGGGTACATGCGCACATCTCCTCTCACTCTCGGCTGGCAGTCCGTCTGCTCGGCCGCGCCCACCTCTCCAGGCAGGCCAATCCGAATGTGAAGAGTATAGCATATGATGCGAGATTTGTCAAGGGGTGTATCCAAGAATATTTCACGAATAGTTGATAATCTTTACTCATTGTGAAACCTAGTCGTTGTTGGCAGAGTGCTGCAAGTGCAGCCAAAGCCCAGGACCGGCCCGCGGCCCCACATCGCGCCGATGCCGGCCCGCTCAAAGACTCGTATCTCCGCCGCACACCCATCCCAAGGCGTGCACGAACAGCGCCATGGCCGGCAGGAGCGCGCACAGGCTGATCGTCCACTCGGCGGCCAACGGTGACTGACGAGGGCGCCCGCGCTTGCGTCTTTCCCCACCCTGTGCTAGAATCCCTCCAACGACAATCGGGGGTCGTCTAATGGCAGGACAAGGGTCTTTGGAACCCTGAGTCGAGGTTCAAAGCCTCGCCCCCGAACTTGCCGGGCCCTTAGCTCAGCGGTCAGAGCGGCCGGCTCATAACCGGTTGGTCGCAGGTTCGATCCCTGCAGGGCCCATCGACGCCCGAGGGCGTGGCAACCCCCAGGCGCCGGCTTTGATAGGGGCGCAAATGACGCAGGTACTGGTTCTCAATGCAAGCTACGAGCCGCTCAGTGTTGTCTCGGTGCGGCGTGCCGTCGTCCTTCTGCTGAAGGAAAAGGCCGAGATCGTCGAAGCCGCCGAGGCCTACCTGCGCGCGGAGCACTCGACGCTGCCCGTCCCGCTTGTCATCCGCCTGGTCTATTTCGTCCGGATCCCGCGGTCATTCGGGCTCCCGCTCTCGAGGCGGACGGTACTCGCGCGTGACATGTACACGTGCCAGTACTGCGGCGCGCAGCCAGGTAGGGCGCTCCTCACGATCGATCACGTAATCCCACGCTCCCGGGGCGGCACGACCTGCTGGGAGAACGTGGTCACCGCCTGTGCGCCGTGCAACCGGCGCAAGGGGAGCCGCACGCCCGAAGAGGCCCACATGCCCGGCCCGCGGCGTCCAGTCCGCCCGCGCTACCTTGCCATCACCTGGGTTACCGGCACTCCGCCGCCCGAGGCGTGGGAAAAGTACCTCTACGGCTAGGGCCAGGTGCCGAAGCCGGGCACCGTGCAGCCGGCTCACCACAGGCAAGGCACTTTGTCGCTGCGCTCTCTGTCCAGGCGCCTCAGCAGTCCCGGGATAGCCGGCCTATGGCACGGCTGCCGTTTGCCCGGCGGTGCGATGTGCAGTATACTGTCGGGCAACTTTCCAGATGGAGCAACAACCATGCAAGTTCTCTTACTACAAGATGTGGATGGCCTCGGCCACGCCGGCGATGTGAAGAAGGTGGCCGACGGTTATGCCCGCAACTACCTCATTCCGCGCCTGCTGGCCCTGCCGGCTACCCCCGGCAGTGTGAAGGCTGCCGAGCAGGCCCGCGAGGCCAAGGCTCGCAAGCAGGCCCGCGTTCAGAGCGAGGCCCAAGCCTTGGCGCAGCTTGTCGACGGCCAGTCCGTCGCCTTTCAGGCGCGCGCCGGCGAAGGTGACAGGCTCTACGGCTCGATCACCAATGCCAACATCGCCGAGGCACTGCAGGCCAAAGTGGGGCGCGAGATTGACAAGCGCAAGATCGAGCTCGACGAGCCGATCAAGGAACTGGGTGCTCATACGGTCACCATCCGCTTCGCGCCACAGGCCGAGGCCAAGGTGATCGTCGTCGTCGAGCGCGGGGAATAGCCAACCCCGGCCCCTGCCAAGCTCCCCGAGGCCCATGCCCCTGATCTGTCTGGGGCATGGTTCTCGGGGAGCTTGGTTCCATTGGGGGAGCGCCCCTCCGGCCGTGGCGAAGGGCCTGAAGGGATGATCGAGAAGACCAAGACCGAGATCTGCTTCCTCCTGCCGGCGGGCAGCGGCTGCCAGTCGTGCATCGAGCGCCTTCAGGAGCGTATCGCCCTGCATCCGGGGGTCGAGGTGACGCACGTCGATGCCACGGGCGCTTCTCCTCGCATCTGCGTGCACTACCACCCGGACGAGATCGACCCGGGCCGGGTGCAGGCGATCATGGCCGAGGAGGGGGCACGCCTCGAAGGGCAGTATTACCACGAGGTGCTGCTCATCAGCGGCATGGATTGCGCCGATTGCGCCCGCACGCTCGAATCGGGCGTGCGCCGTCTGGATGGTGTGCAGTGGGCGGCTGCCAGCTTTGCAAGTGGGACCTTGTCCCTGGAATACGACAGCGGGCGCGTGGACCGCGCCGCCATCATGGCACGGGTGCGCGAGCTGGGCTATGACCTCAAGGCCAACGAACCACCCGGCCTGCTGACCTTCCGGGTGGAAGGGCTTGACTGCGCCGACTGCGCGCTTCATCTGCAAGAGGCGCTGCGGCGCGTTCCCGGCGTCCAGGAAGTGAGTGTTGACTTTTCGCTGGCGCGTGCCCGGCTCCAGTCGGTCGACAGCGCCGAGGTCGAGTCCGCTTCTCGGCGCGTGGCCCGCGAGATGGGCTATTCGCTTGTCTCCGAGACCGCCGGGGCACCGGAAGGGGACAGCCGGAGTGCCTGGGTCGGCCAGCACCGCCGCGAGCTGAGCACGGCTGCCTCCGGCTTGTTGATCCTGCTGGCCCTCGTTTTCCGCCTGCTTCACCTGCCAGAGCCGGCCGTCACAGCTGCGAACATCGCTGCCATCGCCGCGGGCGGGTTCACCGTTGCCCGTGCCGGTTGGGCAAGCCTTCGCAGCGCGCGCTCCCTGGATATGAATGCGCTCATGTCCATCGCGGCCATTGGCTCGATCTTTGTTGGAGAGTCGGCCGAAGGCGCAGTCGCCATTTTCCTCTTCTCCCTCGGCAACCTGCTGGAAAGCTACACGATGGACCGTGCCCGCAGCGCCATCCGCGGGCTCATGGACCTGTCACCCCGCCGTGCCACCTTGCTCCACGGCGACCGGGAGGAAGAAGTGCCGGTGGAAGCGCTTCGCGCGGGCGACCGCATCCTGGTGCTGCCGGGCGAGCGCATCCCGATGGACGGCCAGGTGGTGGCGGGCGAGTCTGCAGTCAACCAGGCGCCGGTCACCGGCGAGAGCCTGCCCGTTGACGTGGCCCCGGGCTCTGACGTCTTCGCCGGGACGGTCAACGGGCAGGGTGCCCTGACGATCCGCGTCACCCGCTTGTCGAGCGACACGGCCATTGCCCGCATCATCCGGATGGTGGAAGAGGCCCAGGCGCAGAAGGCACCGTCTCAGCGTTTTGTCGACCGATTTGCCCGGGTGTACACGCCCATTGTGATCGGGGTCGCCGTCGCCGTTGCCCTGCTGCCGCCGCTTGTCGGGTGGCTTTCCGGAACGGGCGCCTTTGCGAGCCTCTTCCCGGGATGGCTCTATCGGGCGCTGGTGCTGCTGGTCATCGCTTGCCCCTGTGCGCTGGTGATCTCTACGCCGGTGACCATCGTCAGCGCCATTGCCAGGGCTGCCCGAGCAGGCGTTCTGATCAAGGGCGGCAGCCACCTCGAAGCGCTCGGTCGACTGCGCGTGATGGCCTTTGACAAGACCGGCACCCTCACTGCGGGCAAGCCGCACGTCGTGAGCGTGCGCTGCCTCGATCATGAGGGGGAAACCCCCTGGCGCGAGTGTGAGCACTGCCTGCAGACTCTGGCGGACGCCGCTGCCGTGGAGCGCCGCTCCGAGCACCCAATCGCCCAGGCCATCGTCCGGGAAGCCGCCGGCCTGGGGCTGCTGGAGGGAAGACAGGCTGCCGCCCTGGTGGAGGCGATGGCTGGCCGAGGCGTTCGAGGGCAGCTGGGCGGGCACGTCGTCACTGTGGGCACCCACGTCCTCGTCCATGAGGGCCATCCTGAGCTGATCGACGGCCCCCTGTGCGGCGCCGTGCACACAGCCCAGGCAGCCGGGCACACCGCCATGGTCGTAAAGCAGGATGATCGTGTGCTGGGCGCCATTGTCGTGGCAGACACGCTGCGCCCCGGTGTGAGCGAGGTGATGCGTTCGCTGGCGTCTGTGGGGATCGAGCGCACCGTGATGCTCACTGGGGACAACGAGGCCACTGCCCAGGCCGTTGGTCAAAGCGTGGGTGTGGAAGTCCGGGCCGGCCTGCTGCCCGAGCAGAAGGTGATGGCGATCGAGGAGCTTCTCCAGCGCCACGGTGCAGTGGCGATGGTGGGAGACGGCGTAAACGACGCTCCGGCGCTGGCGCGCGCCACGGTAGGCATCGCGATGGGCGCCGCCGGCACCGATGCTGCGCTGGAGACCGCCGACGTGGCGCTCATGGGGGATGACCTCTCCCTGCTTCCTTTCGCCGTCCGGCTCAGCCGGCAGGCGCGCCGGGTCATCGCCCAGAATGTGGTCTTGGCCCTGGGCATCAAGGCCCTCTTCCTGGCGCTTGCCCTGGCCGGCCTCGCCACGATGTGGATGGCCGTCTTTGCGGATGTGGGCGCCTCCCTCCTGGTGACTCTGAACGGAATGCGCCTCCTGCGGCAAAAGTAGCGACAAGCGCGCGGTTGTGGGCACCAAGGGCGACCTTGGTGCCTTCTTTGTCCCCTCCCGTGGAACCTGCCCAGCCCCTCTGCCGTCTGTAGCATAAGAATGGCAAAAGAATCGGAAAAAGGGCTTGACAAACCATCTGCTCTGTGATATGATATACATCACGGAAATAGTTAATAATACCCTGGCACAAGGCCTTCGGCCTACCCAGGAGGAACGAGGTGAGACATGACAGGCAAGAGACGAGTCGACCAAGTGGTGCGTTGGCTTCTTGTGGTGGTGATCCTGGCTGCGGGCATCGGTGTGGCCTGGGGTTGGGGCCGCACAGGCGACCAGCCCGAGCCGGCGACCGCCGCTGGTGAGCAGCCTGCTCCCGTTGTCCTGTATGCTGCCTGGCAGCCGGTGGCCGGTGCCCGCGCGGTCCTCTATCGCAGCGCCGACCAAGGGGAGACATGGCAGCCGGTACCGCTCAAGACCGGAATTGCTTCGGTCGTGGCGTGGGCATCGGACGGGGCTGATCGTGTGGCCGTCGCACTCAGCGACGGTGGTGTGTTCCGCTCCGGCAACCGGGGCGACCGCTGGACGAGCGTGGCGGCCTCGCTGCCTGCGCTCAGCCTTGTCTTTGGCGACGGCGGCGACCTATTCATCGGCACGAGCGGGCAGGGCGTCTGGCTCCAAAAGGGCAGCGATGATCCCGAGCCCCTGGCGTCCTCGGCCGATCTCTCCGGCTCCGCAGTGGAGTTCCTGGCGTTTGCCGGTGGGCGGCTCTTTGCCGCGACGCCCGGTGCGCTGTACCTCTCCGCCGACGATGGGAGCACCTTCTCTGCGCCCCGTGCGGTGCCGGGCCGCCTGTCTGCCCTGATCGCCCTTGACTCCGAGACCCTGCTCGTGGGAACCGAAGGGAGCGGCGTCCTGAGAAGTGACGATGCCGGCCTCAGCTGGCTGCCCTCAGTGGCAGGCCTCGGGCAAGCTGCCGGCCTCACGCTCCGCATCACCGCGCTGCGGGTTGATCCCCTGCAGCCCAACGTGCTGTATGCCGGCGTGTCCTACCTGGTGGGCGGGACACAGCTGTACGAGTCCGCTGCCGGTGCCTTTGCGACGTTGGACGGGGCCGGCTCGTGGGTCAAGCTGGCTGGGCCCTCTTTCCCCGCAGCGCAGCGCGCCGTGGACCTGGTGCCCGTGCCCAGCCGGCCGCTGACCACCCTGGCGGCGACGGCCGGAGGGCTTCAGGCCTACCGGCCTGACCTCGCGGCTGCCTTCTCCCTGCTAGGGAGTGGGAGCAGCGTGGAGCGGGCCAATGCCGCCCTTGTCCTCGGCATGGCGCGGGCCGAGGGTGCTGGCGAAGCCCTTCTGGTCGCGCTTCAGGATGCCGACAACGCGGTTGCGCAGGCCGCAGCGGCTGCCCTTGGCCGGCTGGACGACCCGGCGACACTGCCTGCCCTGCAGGCCGCCCTCTCCGGCGAGGATGCACAGGCCAGGCGGAATGCCGCCACGGCACTGGGCTTGATGCGCGCCGAGCAGGCCGTGAGGCCTCTCGCCGCACTGCTGATGGAAAGCGATGCGTCGAGCGCCGGCGCCGCGGCTGAGGCGCTGAGGCGGATCGGCAGCCCAGCAGCGGTCAATGCGCTCCTCGCTGCACTGGCCGACCCCGAGCTGACCGCACGCCGCCACGCGGCTCTGGCCGAGCTCGAGGCGCTCGGAGAGCCTGCTGTGCAGCCCCTGGCTGGGCTGCTCGCGTCCGCCGATGCCCCGGTGCGCCGCAACGCTGCCGAGGCCTTGGGATGGATCGGGTCGGCTTCGGCCACCGATGCGCTGATCAATGTCCTGGGAGATGAGCAGGAGGCCGTCCGAGCGGAGGCCGCGTGGGCGCTGGGCGAGATCGCCGATCCGGCAGCGCAGCGCGCGCTGGCGCAGGCAGGCTCCTCCGATCCGGCGCCCTCCGTCCGCCAGGCCGCTGCGCTGGCGTTGGGTCGCCTCGCCGAGAGCCCTGCCGCACAGATGGGGGGCTGGGCGGCTGTGCGTGCAGCGATGGGCAGTGCCGCGGCCGTGCGCTGGCTTCTTCTCGGCCTGTCTGTGGCCGCCGCTGGCCTGCTGGCAGCGCGGAACCTAAAGCCGTCGGCCGTGCGCGTTCCGCGCCGTGGGCCGGGGCGGTAGAGCACGTGCCTGGGAGCAGCGCGCCCTCGCCGGCGCGCTGCTCCCCTCGCTGCGCCTGTACCAGCCTATCCTGCATTCGTCCCATCCCCCTTGAGCCGGCACCAAGCTGGCCCCTTCCGTTAAATGTCGAGTTACTGCGCTTCCCTGGTCGACCTGGTTTGACACTCCTTCCGCCAGGTGCTAGAATCGCCATGGGCAAGACTCGGCCCGAAAGGAGGTGTGCCTATTGACACTCTGCCGCCTGTGATGTGAGCAATTGCAGTCCCATTGAGACATCCATCAAAGACGAGGAGAGTAATCAGTGAAGAGAGCACAATGGTTCCGAATGACCCTGATCGCCGTCCTGGCGATCACCTCCCTGGGTGCGGGCCTGGCCTCTGCGGCGCAAGCGCCGGCGACAACCGGGACTGCGGCACCCGCCTACATTGAGCCCCAATTGCAGGCTGTTCTGGACGGCGAGGGGCAGGCCAACCTCTTTGTCGTGTTCCGCGACCAGGCGGACCTCAGCGCAGCGTACGGCATGTCCTGGGAAGCCAGGGGCGACTACGTCTGGCAGGCGCTGGTCGAGGTGGCGGAGCACAGCCAAGCCCGCGTCCGCGCCGAGCTGGATGCGCAGCGCATTCCCTACGAGTCCTTCCCCGTCAACAACTCGATCTACATAGCCCAGGCCAACCAGGTTGTGGCCAACAGCCTGCTCGGCTTTCCCGAGGTCGCCTACCTGCGCCTCGAGCGGCAGTTGCCCGTGCCGCAGCCGGTCGTGACTGATGGGGCGCAGCCGGCGCCCGATGCCACCACCGCCTGGGGCCTGACCGATACCAAGGCCACGTCGGTGTGGTCACTCGGGTACAAGGGCTCCGGCATCAAGGTGGCCAACATCGACACCGGCGTGCAGTACGACCACCCCGCCCTGGACCAAGCCTACGCCTGTGCCGCCAACCCGAGCGACTCCAAGTGCTGGTATGACCCATACGGCACGTACTCAGCGCCCGGCGACGCCAATGGCCACGGGACCCACACTATGGGCACCATGGTCGGCGATGACGACTCAAGCCTCACCTACATCACGGGCATGGCGCCCGATGCCACCTGGATCGCCTGCCGGGGGTGCAGCACCAGCTCGTGCGGCGATAGCCAGTTGACCAGCTGCGCCAACTGGATCCTGCAGCCGGGTGGGAACACGGCCAATCGCCCGCACATCGTCAACAACTCCTGGGGGGGCGGTGGCGGCGACACCTGGTACCAGTCCTACGTGACCTCCTGGCGCGCGGCCGGCATCTTCCCCGCCTTCTCGGCGGGCAACTCGGGCTCGTCGTGCAGCACGCTCGGCAGCCCCGGCGACTACCAGGTCTCCTTTGCCACAGCCGCGCACGATTCCGGCCGGACCATTGCCTCCTTCTCCAGCCGCGGCCCCAGCGCCTTCGGCCACGATCCCTACACCAAGCCGAACATCTCGGGTCCCGGCGTCAACATCTGTTCCACCATCCCGGGTAGCAGTTACAGCTGTTCCTACAGCGGCACGTCAATGTCGAGCCCACACACGGCCGGCGCTGTGGCGCTCCTCTGGCAGGCCTGCTCCGCCTACAAGGGCAACATCGACGGCACCTTCCAGATCCTCCAGAATACCTCCGACACGCCGCCTGCCGGCAGCTGCGGCAGCCCCGGCGACGGCGGCAACTACACCTACGGCTACGGCTACCTGAACGTACTGGCGGCGGTCAATTCCTGCGGCGGTCCCACACCCACCCCGGGCCCGACGTCCACCCCGGCCCCGACCTCTACTCCGGCCCCTGTCCAGCCCATCTTGCTGGTGGACGACGACAACAACGCTGCCTACCAGTCCTACTTCACGGCAGCCCTCACCGCCCTCGGCCGCGGCTACGATACCTGGACCGTCTACACGCAGGGCTCGCCCTCGGCAGCCACGCTGCAGGCCCACCAGGTCGTCGTCTGGTTCACCGGCAGTGACTACTCCACCACGCTGACGACCACCGACATCACCAACCTGACGGCCTACCTGAACGGCGGCGGCAAGCTCTTTATCACCGGGCAGGACATCGGCTACGACATCAACACCGATGCCTTCTTTGCCAACTATCTGCATGCCTCCTACATCGCCGACGACACCAACGTGACGACGCTGACCGGTGTGGACATCATGGCCGGCACCGATGTCACCATCACCGGCGGCGACGGTGCGAACAACCAGAGCTACCCCTCGGCCATCGGGCTGGGGAGCGGCGCGGTGGGGCTGTACGACTATACCGGTACAACCTACACGTGGGGCGCGCTGCGCTGGGAAGGCGCCTACCGGGTGGTCTACTTCTCCTTTGGCTTCGAGGGGATCAGTGCCGCGGCGACGCGCTCGACGGTGATGAGCAAGGTGCTGACCTGGCTGGAGGGCGGCGTCACGCCGCCGACGGCCACGCCGACGACCCCACCCACCAACACGCCGATCCCGCCCACTTCGACGCCCATCACCCCGGGACCCACGGCGACCACCCCGCCCAACCCGACCGCCACACCGGTGCCCTCCGGCGAGACCATCTGGCTGTCGCTGACGGCCAACACCGGCTCCTGGAACGACGAGGACATCGTCGAGCTTGACCCGGCGACCGGCACCTACTACTGGGTGTTTGACGGCTCGGACGTGGGCATCACCACCGACATCGACGCCTTTGACGTCTTGGACAACGGCCACATCCTCATGTCGTTCGACACCACCACCTCGGTGACGGGGGTCGGCACCGTGTACGACCCCGATATCGTCGAGTTCACGCCGAGCTCGCTCGGATCGACGACCGCCGGCACCTTCACCTGGAAGTTCGACGGGTCGGACGTCGGCCTGAGCAACGTCTACGAGGACATCGATGCCCTCTTCTTCCTGGCCGACGGGACGATGGTGGTATCGATCCGCGATGCCTTCAGCGTGACGGGCATCTCGGGGCAGGACGAGGACCTGATCCGCTTCACGGCGACGTCGTGGGGCTCGACGACGGCCGGCACCTGGAGCTGGTACTTTGACGGGTCGGACGTCGGGCTGTCGACGACGACCAGCGAGGATGTGGACGGCATCTGGCTGGACACGGCCATCGCGCCCAATCCGTACGTCTACCTGAGCACGCTCGGCACCTTCTCGGTGACGGGCATCGCGGGCGAGAACGAGGACATCTTTGTCTTCAAGCCCACGGCGCTCGGCTCGACGACGGCTGGGACGTACAACACGACACTGTACCTGGACGGCAGCCTCTTTACCCTGTCGTCTTACGACATCGACGCCTTCGACGTGCGGCGCTAGCGACCGGTGCAGCGCACCTGTCCTGGGTGCGCTGCTCCTGCAGAACGCAAGTGCGGCGCACCTTCAAGGTGCGCCGCACTTTGTCGCGGATGGGACGCACAGCCCGTGCGCCGCAGCTGAGGTCTACTTCTGCGGCTGCCTGCTCAGCCTGACGGCCTTCCCGTCGCGCAGGCCCAGATAGTAGGTCGTCGTCAGCCAGTCGCGGTATTGGGCCGGGTCAGTGGTCGTCTGCGTCAGCGAGTAGCGCCCATCGCCTCCCGAGAACGTAACCGAAGCCTCGAACGATTGCTCCGACTTGCCTCCCTCCGGGATCAGGAGGGTGGGGTAGGTCACCTGCAGCCCGGCCCCTTGGCTCGTCTCCTGGGCGGCCGGCACCAGGACCGTCACGAGGCACGTGCACCAGGGAGCCTGCTCGGAGTCGTACACCGTGACGTTCTGCCACACCTCGCAGTCCTGGAGGTAGACCTCCACCTCCTGCGTCGAGTCCAACGGATCGTCGACCCAGATGGTGTATTCGGTCTGCTGGCAGGTGTCGGTCCTAAGGTACTCTTTGGACACAAACCGCTGGTTGTCCACCACTCTCTCGCCGCCGCCGAGATCAGAGACCACAAACTCCATGCCCTGGGCCTCGTAGGTCTTTTGCTGCGTCTCGTCGTAGTAGCTGTTGAAGGCGTACTCGTCGTAGGTGCGGCTCGGTTGGCTGAGGAACTTGCCGGTGGGCATCACGACGCACGTCGCCTGCTGCACGATGCCCTGCGAGCCGGTGCAGGCCGTCTGCCAGGTCTCGCGAGTTTGCACCTGTGGGGCGAAGAGCTGCACGCTGGTGGCCCAGCTCCCTCTGGCGCTGGTGACCTCGACCCACTCGTCGGTGCGCCCACAGCTTCGCATCAGCATGAAGAGCAGGATGCAGGCGATCAGGGCGACGACGGCGACAAAGACAAGCTGAATCGTCCGGTTCCGGCCCTGCTGGGGCTGAGCGGTGCCGGCGGCCGCCTGGCTCGGGGGCGGTCCACTGGTGGGCTCGGCTGCCGGCGGTTGGTCTCCTGGGGCCGGCCGGGGCTCCTCCGGCGGCATCTCTTCCTTGCTTCGTGCTCGTCCCGTCTTCATCGCTTCTCCTTGTCCGGCTCCCCCGTCGCCAGGGGAGAAAGCCAGGGGCGCTCTGTGCGGCTACCTCAGTCATCCCTGCCCCGCCGCAGGCCGGCGGCGGCGCGGGACAGGAGGGTCAACTCCAGTTGGTCGTCTGGCGCCGGCGCGGCTGCAGGGCAGTGGCAGGTCTCAGCGTGCGCAGCCACTCGAGCACCTCGGGCAGCGCATTGGCCCGGTGAGCCGCCCACATCGCATCGCGCAGCTTGTGCGGCACGGTCGTGCCGGGAAGCTGCGCGGCGTCGCTGATCCCGATCTGGTCCACGAGCTTCTGAAGCTCGTCCATGGTCCGGACGTTTTGGACGGCAAAGACATACGCCAGGTAGAGGTTGTCGGCCGGCGGTGCCGGCAGCGGTGGGTAGCTCTGCGGGAAGCGGAAGTCGCGCAGGAAGCGGCCTACTTCCTTCAGCCGGCCCTCCGTCTCGAGCTGGCGGGCGAGCATCTCGGCCTTGCCCGCCTCGTCGCTCATCGCCTTGTAGGGCCTCCAGTCAACCTGGAGGGCGAAACAGATCGTGTTGAAATCCTCAGGCCCCAGGCTCATCCCCAGCAGCTGGTCGCGCAGGTGCGCGGCTGCCCCGCTGAGCTCAGGGCGCTCGAGCGCCGTCCCGCAAAAGTCACACGCCCGTGCATAGTCGGGGTTCTGTGCACCGCAGCTCTTGCACGTGATCATACCTCTCTCCTTTCGCCGGTGGGGCAAGTGTAGCCCGACCCGCTTGATGTGTCAAGCGCGCTTCCGCCGCGAGGCTCACTCTGCAGAGCGGGTTTCCATACCCGCCTCACGTAGGGCGGGTTTCCAAACCCGCCTCACGTAGAGCGGGTTTCCATACCCGCCCATCCGGCCCGCCTAGTAGGCCCGCGCCCAATAAGACCACGACTGTGCCGGCTGGCCACACACGACACAGCGGCCGTTGCCGGCATCCTCCTGGTCCAGCGGCGTGCAGCGGTTGGTGGCCTTGGTGTCTTCCTTGATTCGCGTCTCACAATCATCCTGCCCACACCAGAAGGCGCTCGCCCAACCTCCCTCCACAATCTGCCGCAGCTCGTCATAATCTCCCGCCGCGTGGATGTGGGCATCGCGGAAAGCGGTGGCTGCCTCCAGAAGCCCGGCCTGGATCTCTCGGAGTGTCTCCGACACCGCTTCGCTCAGCCCGGCGACCGGCACCACCTGCTTGCCGGCCTTGCCCGGCACGTCGCGCCGCGCGACGACCACGCTCTGGTTGGCGATGTCCTTCGGGCCAATTTCGATGCGAACTGGCACGCCCCGCATCTCCCAGTCGTTGAACTTGAAGCCGGGCGTTATCTCCTCGCGCTTGTCCACCTTGACCCGGAAGGTGCCGGCAAGCTGGGCGCGGATGCTCTCTGCAACCTCCAGCACGGCCGCCTTTTGCTCTTCCTGCTTCCAGATCGGCACGACGATGGCCTGGATGGGCGCCACGACCGGCGGCAGCTTGAGCCCCTGGTCGTCTCCGTGCACCATGATGACGGCGCCGATCATGCGAGAGCTGACCCCCCAGCTCGTCGTCCAGCAATACTGAAGGTCATTGTTCTGATCGAGAAAACGGATCTCAAAAGCCCGGGCAAAGCGCTGCCCCAGCATGTGGCTGGTGCCCGCCTGGAGCGCTTTTGTGTCGCCCATCATCGCTTCGATGGAGTAGCTGTTGTCAGCGCCCTTGAACTTTTCGGTGCGGCTCTTCCGGCCCTTGACGACGGGGATCGCCATGTCGCGGACGGCCGCGTCTGCGTAGGTGTCCAGCATGCGCATCGTCTCTTCCTGGGCCTCTTGGAACGTGGCGTGCGCGGTGTGGCCTTCCTGCCAATAGAACTCGAGCGTGCGCAGGAAAAGCCGTGTTCGCAGCTCCCAGCGGACCACGCTGCACCACTGGTTCATCAGCACCGGCAGGTCCCGGTACGACTGGATCCACTTGGAGTACATGTGGCCGATCACGGTCTCCGACGTCGGGCGGATGACAAGCGGCTCTTCCAGCTGCTTGCCGCCTCCGATCGTGACGACCGCCAGCTCCGGCGCAAAGCCCTCCACGTGCTCCCGCTCCCGGCGCATGAAAGACTCGGGGATGAGCAGGGGGAACATGGCATTCTCGTGCCCCGTTTCCTTGAAACGCCTGTCCAGCCCCGACTGGATCGATTCCCAGAGCGCCGTTCCGTAGGGCCGCACGACCATACACCCCCGCACCGGAGCATAGTCGGCCAGCTCGGCGCGCAGGACCACCTCGTTGTACCAGGCGGAATAGTCCTCCCCTCGTGACGTCAGCTTCTTCTCGTCAGCCATCGTTCTCTTCCTCCTTCTCTTGCCGGCCGGCCGGCTTTCCTCTGTCCGGACGTGGTGCAAACTCCCGCGCGTACTCCTCCGCGGCTTCCTCGATCGGGACTTGCTGCTCGCTTCGCTCGCCAAGGTAGTGGCGGTGCTCGATGATCCACAGGTACAGGTCCGCCTCGGTGCGGCCGGGAAAAAGGCTCAGGATCTGCTCCTCGCGGATGACCCGGACCAGAGGCAAGTACACCTCGTCGTACCAGCGCCCCACGGCCTCTAGGGCAGGGATCTCGCGCTGCTCCTCCCTGCCGAGGTAGTAGCGGTGCACCGCGATGTGCTCCAACAGTGTCGGGTACTGCCCGCGCAGGCTAAACTGCAGATCGGCGCCGGGCCGCACCTCCAGGAGACCCGTCTGCCGGAGGAAATACGCGTACTCGCCCTTCAGCTCCAGCTCCTCATCGGTGACGTCCGCCGTCAGCGGGACGGGAGACTCCAGGACCGTGACGTAGGCTTCGATGCTGGCCGCGCCGAGCTCCTTCAGGACAGACACCCGGTGGTGGCCGTCGCGCACAAAGTAGGTCTCGCCAACCTGGTACACCTCGATGGGTGCAAAGCCCTGCTGGCTGTGCGCAGCCGCGTACACTCGCCTCCAGCGCTGCTTGACATATTCCTGTTCGGGCAGGAAGGCCCGGTTAAAGTCGTGGTAGCGCCCCGCGCTGCCCACAATCTGGCCAACCGGAATGCTCTGCAGCCCGGCGTAGTGCTGTCCGCGGATCTCCAGCTTGTCCCGGACGGCATCCAGCCTCAGCAGCGGGCTCACCTTGTGGCCGGTGAACCAGGCCCGGACATGCTGCAGGAAAGCCCTCCAGCGCGCGGCCCGAAATGCCCCTTCCGACGTGGTCGGCAGAAGGTCGCTCAACGGGGGCTTCCTCCCCTCTGCCGCTGCCCTCCATTGTCCACCTCGATCAAGCGGTAGCCGTAGCTGTTGATCACGCGCGTCTGCCGGTAGGTCGACTCCGCGACTTCCGTCGTGCCGTAGAGGTGCACGTGACCGTGGATCAGGTAGCGCGGGCGAAAGCGCTCCATCAGGGTACGAAAGGCGCGAAACCCGCAGTGGCACAGGTCGGGCAGGTCGTGGATGCCTGCGGGCGGCGCGTGGGTAACCAGGACGTCCAGGTAGCGCCCGTAGCGAATCCGGTTCCAGAGCATACCCGGCACCAGCCGGCGCGCCTGGGCAGCCATCTCCTGCTCGGTATACTGGTAGTCGGGCCTGGTGTTGTAGCGCATCGAGCCTTCCAGGCCGGCCAGCAGAAGCCCGCGATAGCGCACGTGGCGCCCGTGGATGTTCTCACATCCGTCGGGGCCCGGTCGCGGCGCGCCGTGCGCTGCCCCGTCGGTGTGGCCGGGTGTGCGCGGAGCGCGCGGCAGGGGCTGCTCGGAGGGCTTCAGCTCCAAGCTGTGGTTGCCGGTCACGTAGAAAAGCGGACCGCCGAGCATGGTCACGATGTACTCCAGGTAGTAATGAGGCAAGTCGCCACAGCCCAGAACGACGTCCACGTCGCCGAACAAGCGGCGCAGCGCCGGGCTGTACAGCAGCGGGTCTACCTTGTCACTGACTGTCAGGATCTTCATCTTGACACAAAAAGGCCAGCCCTCTCACTCCGCCTGGAGAGCTGGCCCGGAATGCACCTGTTGGATGGACGCAGCCGGCTATCCAGACGGGTTGCCTGGCGGCGGGCAAGGGATTTGGCGGCCCGACGACTGCTGCATCTCCATCGTATCACTCGTTTTTTCTGACCAGCACCCACTCTACCACACCTGCGCAGGGATGTCAAAGTGAGCGCCCCGCCCCTGCAGGGCGGCTGTGCGCGCGCCGGCGCGGCGCGGCAACATCCTTGGCCTGGTTTGCGCAGCAAGGCCCGTTGTGCTAGAATTTCGCCATGCTCGCCGCAGTAGCAGGGAGTTGAAGCCAGCGACGACGCGTCGAACTTGTGCTCGATGATAGACCCCGGGTCGAGCCTGCCGGTGGGGGCTCGATGCGGGGCCTTTTCGCGTGGGGACGGCGCAGCCGGCGAGAGTGCCAGGACCTGAAAGGTCTCAAAGACCTGGCGGGTCCGGCGAGACGATGCAACCAATGGAGGAAACGAAGAGAATGGACGAAGAGAGAAACGGCTTCCTGCAGCGGCTGGGAGGCTGGCTGGAGGGTAGGCGCAGCGGCATGATCGCTTACGGCCTAATCGCGGTGCTGCTAATCGCCTCCCTGCTGCTTCCGCCCGTTTCCGCCGCGGAGCGCTTGGCCGGCGCGGGTTTTGAGTCGATCGATTCGGAAACCGGGGGCTCGGCGAGCGATCCGGACGGTATGCAGGTGACGTTGTGGCCGGATGGCCTGCAGGGCGACGTCAAGCTCAGGGCCGGCTCCGTGCCCATGGCCAGCTTTCTCGACGGCTCGGCGGGAGGCCGCCTGGAGGAGGCAGCCCGCGCTCTGCCGTCGACGCTCTTGGTCAGGAGCCCTGTCTACGAGATCGAGATGCGTGGGGAGCCCGCCACGCGTGTCGACCTCACCATCCCGGTCCCCAACAACGCCGAGCCCTACGAGACTCTGTCCCTCTATGAGTGGACCGGCGAGGAGTGGGCGTTTGTGCCCAGCCAGCGCGTTCCGGAGGACGACGTCCTCTTCAGCCAGGTCGACCATCTTCCCCAGACCGTTGCGGTCTTTCAATCCAGTGGGCGGCCTGCCCTCGTCACGGCCGACCTACCCGACTTTACCGGGCTTCCGGCCGAAGGCAGCAGCTCCCTGGTCGAGCTGAACCCAGTCGGGTATTACCTGGACGGTGACAACGGCGTGTCGGGCAGCCTGCCCAGCCTTCCGGCCCATGCCGGCCAGGAGTCGTACAGCATCGTGCCGGTCGTGCGCAACTGGTACTACGACGGAGTTGTCCGCAGCGACTGGGTGGACAACATGCTTGCCGTTCCGGAGTCGAGCGCGGCCCACGTGCAGGCCCTGGTAACCCTCGTCACCCGCGAGATGTTCAGCGGGGTCGAGATCGACTACCGCGGCATCAGCCCGGACCTGCGCGATGCGTACACCTCTTTCGTCACCGACCTCTCCACTGCCCTCCATGCCGAGGGCAAGCGCCTCAGCATCTACGTCGAGGCACCGGCACAGGTTGCCGAGGACCGGTGGGAGACGGGAGCCTACGATTGGGCCAAGCTGGGCAAGCTTGTGGACGGTTTCAAGTTCCCCACGCCGCTGGATCCCAAGGCGTTTGCGGCCGGAGGGCAGATGGATGCTCTTCTCACCTGGGCCGTGGGCCAGGTGGAGCGCTACAAGGTGCGGCCCGAGCTGAGCGCGCTAAGCGTCGAGAACCAGGGCGGCGTGTGGGTCGAGCGCAGCTACCAGGATGCCCTGGCCGAGCTAAGCCGGGTGGTCGTCAAGGCCGGCGGCAAGGAACTGCTCGTCCCCGGTGACCAGGTCACGGTGGGCATCGAGACCCCCGGCATCTCGCTCGATGCGGCTACCGGCCACTACACCTTTACCTATCATGATGAGGTCTCAGGACAGGACCGCCAGGTGTGGCTCGAAGACGCCAGCTCCTTTGCGAACAAGCTGGCCCTTGCCCGCCGGTACAACCTGGGGGGCGTCGCAGTGCGCAGCCTCTGGGACGAGGGCAACGACTCGCGCCTGTGGGGCCTGGTGCAGGAATACCAGGCGTCGACCAGCTCGGCGCCGGCGGCCCAGGCAAGCGAGTTCAACCTGGTTTGGACGGTCTTCTCCGAGACGGGCAGCCAGGTGGTAGAGAACGTCGTGCCACTCGCTTCGGGCGATTACGTCTTCACCGCCCCGGACGCTCCTGGCAAGTACCAGGTGGCGGCCCAGATTGCGGCCAACTCCGGCGAGACGCTCGCCGGAGACGACAAGGTCGCCTTCGTCGTAGAGCTTCCGACGCCGACGCCTACGCCGACGCCCCTGCCCACCGACACGCCGACGCCCACGCCAACGCCGACGCCGGTGCCCCCCACTGCCACGCCCAAGCCGACCGCCAAGCCGGCTGGCCCCCCGCCCACGTCCAAGCCGTCTGGAGGCGGAAACCCTCCGCCCAACACGGCCTTTGGCTACGGCGTCCAGGCGCACATGATTGACAACGGCCAGGCCGGCATCGCGATGGACAAGACCGCCGCGATGGGCTTCAAGTGGATGAAGCAGCAGGTCGAGTGGAAGAACTTTGAGCCGAGCAAGGGCCAGCGCAATTGGGACCAGCTGCACCAGATTGCCAATGAAGCGGCTGCCCGCGGCATCAGCGTGCTCTATTCCGTGGTCAAGGCGCCCAAGTGGGCGCGCCCGGGCGGCGACATGAGTGTGGAGGGTCCGCCCGACAACTACCAGGACTATGCCGACTATGTGGGCGCGCTGGCGAAAGAGTTCTGTGGCTCGAGCGTCAAGGCCATCGAGGTCTGGAACGAGCAGAACCTCCACTACGAGTGGGGCAACATGCCGCTCGATCCCGCCGCATACATGCGCCTGCTGAAAGTGTCCTATCCTGCCATCAAGAACAACTGCTCGAGCATGATCGTCGTCAGCGGTGCGCTGACGCCGACTGGTGCCCCCGCGCCCCTTGCCATGGACGACGAGCAGTATCTGCGGGGGATGTACGCCAATGGCCTGAAGAGCTACAGCGATGCCATCGGCGCCCACCCGAGCGGCTACAACGTATCCCCCGACGTCAAGGGCGGGCAGGCAGCCTGCGACTTTATCCGGGCCAACGGTGCCTCTTTCATGGGGCCCTGCTCGTCGCTGCACCACTCCTGGAGCTTTAACTCGACGCTGAACGACTATTACAGCATCATGAAGTCCAACGGCGACGGGAGCAAAAAGATCTGGCCGACCGAGTTCGGCTGGGCTTCGGGCTGGACCGGCGCACCGGGCTACGAGTATGCCAACGACAACTCCTTCGACGAGCAGGCCCAGTGGACCGTCCGCGCCTACCAGCTCATGAAGTCGTGGGGGTTCGTGGGGGTGGCTTTCCTCTGGAACCTCAACTTCCGCGTGGTCAACAGCACCGGCGAAGTTGCCCAGTGGGGCATCGTAGACCCCGCCTGGAACCCGCTGCCTGTCTACTCAGCCCTCCAGTCCATGGCCAAGTAGCTCAACGGCGCGCAGCCGGAGGGGGCTCTTGGTCTTGCCCCAAAGTGACTGGGGGTGCCCACGCGAAGCGTGGGCACCCCCAGTTCAAAAGTTCCTCTTCCAGTCCACCCTGTAACTCGGCGCCACCGCCGGATCGAACGTCACCTCTACCTGCGTGGAGATGACCGTGCCCTGCGCGTCGACGATCTTGAGCCGGTAGGTGAATGCCTGCTGGCGAAGCGACAGCGGAAAGTCGTAGAGGCCCGCCTCGCTGCCCGCCTTGGTCGTCGCGCTGTAGAGGTTTCCCCAGTCGTCGGTCATCTGCAGCAAAACATCCGGCAGCCCGTTGCCTGCCGCGTCGCGCACCGTTCCTCGGATATAGCAGCAGTCGCCAACACTCTCAGGAGCGGGCGGGCCGGCCAGGCGGAAGGCAAAGCTGCTCGCGGAGGGCACGGTCGCCGTCGGCGGCGCCGGGGTGAGCGTGGGCTCGGGCTCGGCGGGGGCTGCCGGCTGTCCCCCTGGTTCGGCGGGCGTCGCGCTGGGCAGGGCCGTGGGCGTGATCGGCAGGGTGGTCGTCAGGGTTGTGGTAGGGGGTAGGGTCGGTGTGGAGGTTGGTGCCGTGGTCGGGAGCCGCGTGGGCGTCGACGTGCGCGGCACCCGGGTCGGCTCAAAGAGCAGCGCTGCGCGCGACGACTGGAAGCTGGTGTAGGCGACGTAGAAGCCGAGCGCCACCACCGCCAGCACCAGCAAGAATCCAACTGCGTACCCCATACCCTTGTTCATCGGCGTTCCTGCGCCGCCCCGCCACTCAGGCTTGGGCGGCGACGGTCATTATAGCCGAAGGTGCCCGCTCCGGCCAAACCAACCCCTGTCTGGGGGCACTCTCGAGGGCGACCAAAAAACTAAGCCCCAGGGGCTGGATGCCCCTGGGGCCTTCGGATCAGGGGAAACCTGACAGGTCTTGTGGACCTGTCAGGTTTCGTCTAGGACTACCAGTAGCCCGCGGCCGAGCAGTTCGCGCCGTCCACGAAGGTGTAGCCGGCCAGCGTCATGTTGGTGACGTCGATCGCCCAGTCGCCGGAGACCCAGGAGCCCCACGGGAATCGGGCAAAGCCGTCGTTGTGGGTCAGGCGGGTCCGGCTAACCGGTCCACCAGTCGGCCACCAGAGGTCGGCATCCACGGACACCAGCGCCACGCCGGCTCCGGCCTGGTCGACCGCCTCGACCTTCCAGCGGACATAGATCCGGCCGTAGGGGTCTGTGGCCGGCTGCGCGATAAAGTCACCGCAGGTCAGTTCATTGCCGCACTCCGTCACGGTCAGCTGCACCGGAACCGTCACCTGCGGCTCGTCCGGGTCGTTGCTGTCGATCAGCAGGTTGGCGAAGTAGTCGCCGACTGCCAGTCCGTTCGAGTCGAACGTCACGGTCACGTCGGTGCACTCACCCGGCAGGACGGTCCCGCTGACGGGATCCTCATCCAGCCACGGCACGCCCGGCTCACCGCCGATGGTGCCTTCCAGGCGGAACATGTAGTCCACGCCACCGGTGTTCGCCCACCAGCCCGGGCCCATTCCAAAGCCGCCGTTCGGGTTCGCCTGCATGCCGATGCTGCCCCACACGGCGTCCGCTGTCCCGGACCAGCCGTACTGCCCGTACAGGCCGTACTCCAGGCTTGCGAAGTACACCAGCCACCAGTTCCCTGCCGGCAGGTTGATCGGGGTGCTCAGTGCCAGGACCACGTCCTGCGGCTCAAACACGCCCAGTGCAACCTGACCGTCGGTCGGTGCAAGCGAGAGGCTCCAGAGCTCGTTTCCGTCGCCCGGGAACCCGGCCGGCTCGCCGCCGTTGTCGGCGTAGATGTACCAGTGGAGGGCCGTGGCGTTGAGCAGGTTGACATCCGAAGTCCACCCGCCGCGGGTCACGATGGTGTCGATGGTCCACGGCTCGGCGTTCGCAAAGTCGTCGCCGGCGTAGATGTCGTAGGCGTCGTACGTTGACTCAAAGTCCTGGGCCGCGTAGTTGCCGCTGTTCCAGTTGGCGTACTGGTCCCAGAGAACGTCTTCTGGGTTCGGTGCCGTGGGTACTGCCTTTGGAGCACCGGTGGCCGACAGGGCCGCGCCCGGCAGCACCGAGGTGCCGCCCTTGCCCGGGACGTAGGTCCCAAGCTTGGCAGCTTCTTCGGTCAGCGTCCAGGTCAGGTCCGCGCCGCCTTCGTTGCAGATCTGCAGCGTCTGCTGCGTAGTGGTGTCTGCACACTGCTCCGCGAGCAGCGAGGTCGGGCTCACGGCGATGTCCGGCTCTTGCGCGCCGCCCATCGGCACTTCGTAGTACTCGGGCGGGGCGTAGGGCGGCAGGTCTCCGCCGAAGCCGGCAGCCGACGAGCGGCCACCGAACACCCACATGGTGCCGGGATCGCCCGGGACCCACACGCCAGCATGGTCGCGCCGCGAGATGTTGAGGTTGGGGAAGTCATAGTCGTAGCTGTTCGTGGCTACGTCGTAGATGAGGGCCTCGTTGGTCTCGGCCGGCCACTGCCCACCGCCGGCGATGACGATCTTGCCAGCCAGGACGTAGGGCGAGCCGCTGTCAAAGCCGTAAGCGCGGCCTTCGGCGCTCGCGACCGGCAGATCGGCCACCGCGGCGTCGTTCCATGTGCCCGTTGCCGGGTCAAAGACCTCCGCGATGGTCTGGGCGTACAGGCTGGTGCCGTCGAAGACGGTGCCGCCGAAGCCATAGATCTTGCCGTCAACGACCGCGTTGTCGACGTAGGCGCGGGCAAGGCTCAGGTTGCCGACCTGGGTGAAGGTGTTCGCCACCGGGTCGTAGCGGTCGGTGCGGTTGAGCTCGTACGGCGAAGCGGCGTTGTTGAAGCCGCCGAACACGTACACCATGTTGTCTACCACGGCCTGTCCGCCGGGCGTGTAACCGCTGTAGGCTGTGGGCAGGTTCGTGACGATCGACGCCGTGTTGGTGGCCGGGTTGTAGCACTGCACGCTGAGCGTCGAGGTGCCCCCTGCGCCGCGGCCGCCGAAGGTGCACAGCAGGTCAGCCGATCCGTTGTTCACCTGGTTGATGGTATAGTTGGAGACCGGGTCGGGCATGTTGGCGCCCGTGTCGGTGCAGGTGCCCGCCGCCGGATCCAGGTAGTAGATGTCGCCGAACGTTGACGTGTCAGATCGGCCGCCCAGGAAGTAAACCAGGCCATTGTAGAAGTGGCCATCGTAGCGGGTCCAATCGGGGCAGCCGGGCAGCATCGGCAGCTGCGTCCAGGCACCCAGGAAGGTGAGGACAAAGTCGGGGAGCGTGGTCGTCTGGCCCGCCAGGACATCGATGCCCGTCTGGGTCTGCGATGTGTAGTTGACCTTGGAGGCGGTGACGTTGTAGGTGCCGACCACCAGGTCCATGGTGTAGAAGCCGTTCGGGTCGGTGGTGGCGTTGATGCCAGCGCCCTCAGCACCCGCCTGGGCGGTCACGGTCGCGCCCGCGATCGGCGCGTTGTTCTGGTCTACGACGTAGCCTTCCAGCGTGCCGGTCTCGACGCCGCCGCAGACGCCAATGCCCGCGGCCAGCACGTCCAGGTAGCCGTAGCCGAAGGTGTAGTTGCCCTCACCGTCAGGCGGCGCGCTGCAGTTTCCCGCGGGAGCGGCCGTAGCGGAACTCTGAAGGGCCTGGAACGTCAGGTCGACCTGCCCAATCAGGGCGGGGTTGCAGGACCAGAGCAGCGCCACGGCGCCCGCGCTGTGCGGGCTGGCCATCGACGTGCCGCTGTAGCCGCAGCTCCAGCCGTTGGTCGGGACCGTCGAGCAGACGCTCACGCCGGGGGACGTGATGTTCGGCTTGGTGTAGGGGTCGTGGCCGAAGGGGCTCGGGCCGCGGCTGGAGAAGGAGGCGATGTTGCCGCCGCTGTCGTGCGCAGCGCTGGCGAACGACTCCTGGTACGTGCCGGGGTCGCCCATTGTGTTACAGCCGGAGCCGCCGTTGCCCGCCGAGAATGCGGGGAAAGTGCCGGCTGCCACCCAGGCCTGGACGTAGCTCAGGTACCAGGGATCGCCATTGCCGCCGCCCCAGGAGTTGTTGACGACGTGCGGCCGGTTGGCCGGGTCGCCGCCGGGGGCCAGGATCCAGTCCGCGCAGCTGGTCAGCGCGAACTCGGAGCAGGAGTTAGACTCGCAGCCCTTGCAGGCGATCCAGGTCGAGTTGGGCGCCATGCCGGCCTGCCAGGTCAGGGACGGGTCGTCGTCGCCGACCATCGTGCCCATGGTGTGCGAGCCGTGCCCGGCGTTGTCGCAGGCCGAGCCTCCGCAGATGTTACTCGGGTCAGCCCAGCAGTCGGGATTGCTTGGGTCGCCCGGACAGGCAAAGGTCTGGTCGAGCGCCGGGTGGTTCCACTGCACGCCGGTGTCGATGTTGGCAACCTTGATGGCGTCACCCTGCACGCCGAACGCGGTCCAGAACTGGTCCGCCTTGGTGTAGGTGATGCCCCAAGCCAGGGGCCCGTCAGGCGATGGTCCCGCCTCGCCGACGGCGCCGTTGATGCCGGCCCCGCCGATGATCGGATCCAGCTCATACACCCGCTCCAGCCGCAGGAAAGCCACGCCGGGGAGGGCCGCCAGGCCCTGGGCCGCATCGAGGCTCGCGCTGCGGACAAAGATCGAGTTGTTGCCCACCATCGGCTTGCATTCAAGGCCGTTCTTGGCGCAGTACTCCAGCACCGGGCCCTGTGTGGCGTTCGCCACCTGGTTCAGGGCGTCCCAGACGTACTGGCCGCGGGCGTCCCAGTCCATGCCGGCCGCCGCGCTCAGATCGGCCTCGACCGACATCTTGACGAACAGGTTGGCGGGGCCGTCCGCCAGTTGGTCCAGCAGAGCCTGCTCAATCGGCGCTGCCGGCTGGGCTGTGACCGTCAGCGGGGCCAGCCCCGCCAACAGCACCACAGCAAAAAGCAGGTAGAACATCTTTGGGATACGCATCATGTCTCTCCTTCTTTGGATTGATCGCCGACGTCCATCCCTGGACCCACCGGGCGACACTGCACCCGGCTCGGCACGACGACTCCCTGACAACGAACTACCCGAACCCGACACCAGCAGTTTGCTTGCGCACCACCCCCCTTCTTTCCATTGCCAGGTGCCACGGTGAGTGAACAATGACACAGGCCGGGAAGGGATGGCGTGTAGACACACCGCCCCTGCCCGGCCTGGCAGGTCGACTCACTACAGGCCTTATTCGCATTGGGTGCCAACGGGTGCACTGCCGTGGCGCTCAAAGCCATCTTCTGCCTGTCTCCTCTTCCCGGGCGGACCGCTCCGCCCGACCAACCGCCATTATACCAGGGATAGGAGTCGTGTCAACTTCGCCCCGCGCGATGTTCCCTCGAAAGAGACCTGACAGGTCTCAACGCCCTGTCAGGTCTTCTCGAGCCTACGGCGCGGTCACGCCGTCGCACGTCTCCACGTTGTCCCCCTCGGCGTAGAGGTAGCCGGTCAGCTCCAGCTCGGTCACGCAGACGTTGTACCAGCCGGCCTGCGGCCGCCCAACCTGGAACCGGGCGTACCCCCGCGAGTTGGTGACGGCCTCCTGCGCCGGAAGGGCGCGGCCGTTCGGCAGGGTCCACTGCACCCTCACCGTGACGCCCGGCAGCGAGTCGCCGCCGCCGCTGATCACCGGCACCTGGACCTGCACGATGCGCTGAGAGCCGACGACCTTGTAGCGCAGGCTCATGTTGCCCACGTGCATCGTCTCGGCCGCGCATGCCTCCACGGCGCTCAGGGCGTTCAGGTAGCCATAGCCGTAGGTGTAGTTGCCCGCGCCATAGGGCGGCGCGCCGCACGAGCCGTCGGGCGCCGGATCGGCATGGTCCTGGAGCACTTCGAACAGGCCGTAGACATCTCCCTTCAGGGACGGGCAGGCCGAGAGTATCAGGGCAACTGCCCCGACGCTGTGTGGGCTGGCCGTCGAGGTCCCACTGTACACCGCCCATGAGCTGCCCGGCAGCGTGGACCAGATGTTGACGGCAGGTGCCGAAAGGTTGGGCTTGGTGTAGGGCGCATCGCCAAAGAGGCCCGGCCCCAAGCTGGCAAAGCTGGCGTGAATGCGGTTCTCGGCGTGGCCGGTCGTGCAAAAGGCCTCCGGGTAATCGCAGGGTGAGCCGAGTGTGGCGCATCCCGGCCCGCTGCCCCCGGCCGCGAATCCGCCGAAGATGCCTGCCGCCATCCAGGCCTGCACCTTCGTCCGGTACCAGGGGTCGCCGCCCATCCCGCCCCAGGAGTTGTTGACGGCATCGGGGCGGTTGGCCGGGTCACCGCCGGGTGCCAGCACCCAATCGGCGCAGGCATTGAGCGCATACTCGCTGCAGCCGGCCGATTCGCAGCCCTTGCAGGCGATCCAGGTGGTGTCGGGCGCGACGCCGACAGTGTGTGCCAGAGACGGAGCGTCGTCAGCTGCCATGGTGCCCGTGACGTGCGTGCCGTGGCCGTTGTTGTCGCACGGAACGCCCCCGCAGACGTTGGCGGGGTCATACCAGCACGCCGGGTTGCCCGGGTCGTCGGGGCAGCCATACTGACCCACCAACGCCGGGTGGTCCCACTGCACCCCGGTGTCGATGCTCGCCACCCTGGCCCCGGCTCCGCGGTATCCCAGCGCCCAGACCTCCGGCGCCCTCACGTCGGCCAGGCCCCACGACATCTCCCCTTCTGGGGCGCCAAGCGCCTCGACCGGGTAGACGTGCTCCAGCCGCAGGTAGGCCACGCCTGGCAGCCCAGCCAGGTCAAGTGCCGCCCCGAGGTCGCCTCGGCGGATATACACCGCGTTAGCGGCAAGGAGCGGAACTGGGTCCAGCCCGTGTTCGCGGGCGTAGGCCAGGACGGGTGCCTGCGACTGTGCGGCTACCTCCTGGAGCGCACGCCACACATACGTGCCGCGCTCGGCCCACGGCAGGCCAAAGGCTGCGCTCAGGTCCGCCTCGACCGACATCTTGACGAAAAAGGCGGCCGCTCCCTCCGCCTCCAGGGCTGCCAGCAGGTCACCGTCCAGCGCAGGCTGTGCTGCCGGCTGGGCAGGCCGGGCGCCCGCAGCCATGGGCAGCACACCTGCGGCGAGCAGCAGCGCGGCTGCCAGGAACAGACACCTTCGTTTGCTCATGGTGCACCTCCTTTCACCCTCCACACGGCCAGTATAGCGACCATGGCCTGCGGTGTCAAGGGGCTTTGCGTGCCCCCATCGAGCCCCATGGCCTGCCGGCGGCGCTTGGCTCCCTGCGCCTTCTGTTGTATAGTGACAACACGAGCGGAGCGCGCCCGATGTGGAAGAGAAGGAGTTTCCCATGAAAAAGTGTGTGTCAAGCCGCTGGCCCCGGCTCTTGGTGCTCCTGGCGCTGTGCCTGGCCGGCTTGCCTGCCCTCGCCTCCGAGGGGGCACCGCGGCTCGCGCAGGAGAGCGTGTCCCTGGAGGGCAGGTTCTGGATCGTGTGGGGCGACCCGCCTGGCGCCGCCGGCGCGCCTGTCCCCATCCTCTACCGGTTGGCGACGCCGGCCGGCACGGTCCGGCTTCTCCTGGACGATGCAGCCGGCCTGCTCCCGCTGAACCGGCACGAGGTCCGGGTCGTGGGCCGCTGGGCGGGTGATGCGTTCCATGTGGAATCGATCGCCCTGGCGCTTGCCGGAGCGCCGGAAGGGCCGGCCGGGCTGGTCGGCTCGCAGCCCTGGGTCTCGATCATGTGCAAGTTCAAGGACTATTCTGCCGAGCCGCGCGACCTCGCCTACTTCGAGGGCATGTATGCCGATGCATACCCAGGCCTTGACCACTACTGGCGGCAGGTGTCGTACCAGAACATCGACCTGGTGGGCAGCGATGCCGTGGGCTGGTACACCCTGCCGCAGCCCCGCTCCTACTATGTCTACGACAACGATGGCGACGGGGACCTGGAGCTTGACTGGGGGCGTGCCGTGGATGATTGCACCCTGGTGGCCGACCCCGACGTCTACTTTCCTGACTTTGTGGGCATCAACCTGATGTTCAACGCCGACCTGGACTGCTGTGCGTGGGGCGGGAGTTGGTACGTCAACCGCGACGGCCAGAACCGTCTCTACCGCGTCACCTGGGAGCCGCCCTGGGGCTACGGCAACATCGGAGTGATTGCCCACGAGACGGGGCACGGCTTTGGCATGCCCCACTCCTCCGGCGACTATGGGCAGGTGTACGACAACCGCTGGGACGTGATGAGTGACATCTGGACCGACTGCGGGAACCTCACCGATCCGACCTACGGCTGCGTCGGGCAGGGTACGATTGCGTTCCACCACGACCTCGAGGGCTGGATCCCCGCCGAACGCCGGGCCTGGATCGGCACCGGCTCGGGCCGGACGTTGACGCTGGAGCAGCTCATCTTCATGCCCTCCGAAAACTACCTGGCTGCGGTCGTGCCCATCGACAACTCTCGCACCGACTATTACACGGTGGAGGCTCGTAAGAAAGCCAGCTACGACCTGAAGCTGCCGGCAGAGGGGGTGATTGTCCATCACGTCGTCGAGGGCCGCCCGGAGCCAGCACACGTCGTCGACATCGATCGCGACGGCAACACGGGCGACGCCTATTTCAGCGTGGGACAGTCCTTTGTCGACGCGGCGGCGGGCATCACAGTGACGGTGGACGCCATGACATCGCGCGGCTGGACGGTTACCATCGCCAACCGCTACGACCCGCGTCCACCCATCCACGTCCAGGGCATCAAGATGAAGGCGTTGCCGTGGGGCGGCCGGTCCTTGCTGCGGAGCGTCGTCAAGATCGGCGATTCAGATCACCAACCCGTTGCCGGTGCGTCTGTGGCGGTCCTCTGGACCCGCCCGGACGGGTCTCAGAAGGACGGCGAGGCTGTGACGGGTCCCACCGGCCTGGCGGCCTTCAAGCTGGGGGCCATGCAGGCGGGCACCTACGAGCTATGCGTGACCGGCGTGACCAAGGAGGGCATGCGCTACGACCCATCCGGCAATGGGGAAACGTGCGACACCCTGATCCTGCCCTAAGCGCGCGCTAGCCGTCGTCGTCCCACAGCGGAAGCTGGAAGGGCGGACGCTTGCCGTCCAGAAGCACAAAGGGCGCGGCGCGGGTGGCATCCACTCCCATTCGCGCCAGGTCCTCCAGGGACCCGAGCGTTCCCAGGCGCCGGAGGTCGAGAATCCTCCCTGCCGAGCGTGGGCCGATGCCGGGCACCCGCAGCAGCTCCTGCCGCCCGGCGCGGTTGACCTCGACTGGAAACAGCTCAGGGTGGCGCAGGCCGTAGAGCCGCTTCGGGTCCGCGCGCCGGGGCAGGTTCCCACCCTCATCAAAGACGAGGTCCTGGTAGCCAAAGCCGTAGAACCGCAGCAGCCAGTCCGCCTGGTACAGGCGGTGCTCGCGCCAGGCGGGCGCAGCCGGCAGCCCGTCAAGCGGCGTGCCGGGCACCGGCTGGAAGGCGCTGAAGTAGGCCCTCGCCACATCCAGCTCGCGGTACAGACGCCATGTCGTCGACAGGATCTCCTGGTCCGACTCGCCGGCAGCGCCGACGACGAATTGGGTCGTCTGCCCAGACGGGGCCAGCGGCCCCCCTCTCTTTCGCCAGGAAGCCACGGGCCGCTCGTCCCTCCCCCCTGCCGCAGCGGGGGGGACAGAGGGGGGGTAGGCCTTCCGGAGCAGCCGGCTGGCGATCTCCATCGGCCGCGTTAGCTCCTCGTAGAATACCTTGCGGGGCGCGATGCGCGCCAACCGCTCCGCGTTGGGCGCTTCCAGGTTAACCGACACCCGGTGGGCGAGCTGCAGGGCGCGCTCGACGTGCGCCTCCGAGCAGCCGGGAAGCAGTTTCAGGTGGACATACCCCCTGAACGCATAGTGCTCTCGCAGCAGCTCGATGGCCGCAATCATCCCGTCCATGGTGGGGCTCGGACCCTCGCACACGGCCGAGCTGAGAAAGATGCCATCCACCAGGCCAGCGCGGTTCATCTGGTCAAAGCCGCGTGCCAGCTCGTCGGGCGTGAAGCTGGTCCGCGGCACATCGCGCCGTGCGCGGATCCCGCAGTAGTAGCAGTTCTTTTCGCAGACGTTGGTGAGCAGCACTTTCAGGAGACGGATGCTGCCCCCGTTGGGCAGCGCAGCGGGGTAGATCCAGCGGCCGAGATCGTCCTGCTTGCGGCTCTCGCGCATGCCGCAGGAGTTGCACAGGTCATGCTGGGCCGACTCGCCCAGCGCTTGCACCTTCTGGACCAGGTCCACCGTTTCCCTCCCTTGACGAAAGTGTAGCGCACAAATGTTCTACGTGTCAAGTCGGGGGCCATGCGTTGGGACTTGCCAATCGCCGCTTGACAGTCGACCGCGTGACGTGTAGAATGGCGCCATGCTCTACGACAACCGTGCCAATGTGCTGGCCACCTTGGTCGTCCTTGGGCTGGTGCTTGCCGCCGCCCTGAGCCTGCCCACCTGGAGCCGGGAGATCATGGTGCTCGGCTCGCCGCTTACGATCAGTGTCACCCAGACGACCATGATGGCACTCCTTCTCACAGGGATCGTCTGTGCCGGCACGGACACCGTCGTGCGGCTCCACCCTCGGGCACGCAAGATAGACGGCAGCTTTTCCTTCGTCACCTGGACTGTGCCGGCCCTGACGACCGCGCTGGCGGCGGTGCTGCTGCCCGAGCTCCCCTCGCTCGCCTACCGGGCAGCAGGCTATGTCGTCACAGGACTGCTCCTGGTCCTGCTCATCTCGGCCGAGTATGTCACCATCGACCCTGCGGACCGGCGCTATCCGGCGGCGCGCTTCCTGCTCAGTGCCTGGGCCTACCTCCTGGCCCTGGTCGCGTTTGTCCTGATCTACTCCCTCCGGTCGCGCAGCCTCGTCTCGGCGACGGCGGTAACGATGGCCGGCGCGCTGCTGGCGCTCGACCTGCTGCGGGGGGCGGGCCAGGGCTTTGGCCGCACGGCGCTCTACGCCCTCATCGCCGGCCTCTCCACCGGCCAGGTGATCTGGGCCATGAACTATATGCGGCTGGGCGGCGTCTCCGGCGGGCTGGTCCTGCTCTTCGTTTTCTACATCGCCACGGGCGTCGCCAACCAGACGCTGCAGGCCAAGCTCAGCCGGCGGCTGCTGCTGGAGTATGGGGCCGTCGCCGTGGCCGGCCTCATCGTGCTGCTCATCTGGGGCACCTGAACCTGCACCTGGACCGGCGCAGCCGCGTGCGCGCCGCCGGCCCGCTGCATTGCCGACCCACGCATTTGACATGCCCCGGCGCATGATCTAGAATGTGACCCAGCTTACGAAAGGGGGCGAGGGTATGTTCCACGGCAAGTACATGGTTCGTGTCCGCTTTGCCGGCACCGGGGAGACCGGTGCCTGTCGTGGTGCGCCCATAGCCTGAGCCTGTTTGGTCCAGGGCCGTGGGGCACCAGTCCCCACGGCCCTTTTCTTTTGCCTGGCGCCCGCGAGCCGTGGGGGAACCGATCTCCCGCGGCTCGTTTTCTTGGGGTCGCGGAACACTTGAACAAGCGAAACCGATTGGGAATTGAGGAACATCTATGAACGGTCCCGTCACGCGCTACGTGCGCCAGTTGAGGAGCTTTAGCCGGAACGCGCAGGTCTACCTGTTCAGCGTCGTCATCACCGGCGTCAGCTTTTCCATCTACCAGCTCATCTTCAACCTTTTCATCGTCAGCCAGGGTTACTCGCGCAGCTTCCTGGGCTCGCTCCAGTCGCTGCCGAACCTCATCGCGTTGATCGGGACGATACCGGCCGGGGTCCTGGTGGACCACATAGGCCGCAAGAAATCGATGGTGTTGGCTGGCGTGATGCGCACTGCGGCCACGCTGGGCATTGTCTTGGCACCCGGCCCGGTCTGGCTGCAGCTCTCGGTCATTGGCTTTGGCATCGCCCAGTCGCTGGCGATGGTCTCCAGCGCGCCTTTTATGATGGAAAACTCGACGCAGGCGGAGCGCAATACCCTCTTCTCGGCCAACTTCGGGCTCCAGACGCTGGTCGGCTTCGTCGGGACCATGGTGGGAGGCTACCTGCCCACCTGGTTCGGCGGGCTGCTCAACGCCGGAGTGGAGAGCCCGACGGCCTATGCGGCCACGCTCGGGGTGACGGTGGCCCTCTCGGTGCTGTCGATCCTGCCGCTGCTTGCCATCCGGGAGGTGCGCCGGCCCGAAGTAAAAGTCCGCTCGATCTGGCCCTGGAACAACATCAGCGATGCAGGGCTGGTTGTCCGCATCTTTGTCCCGAACATCATCATCTCGATGGGCGCCGCCATCCTGATCCCATACATGAACCTCTTCTTCAAGCAGACCTTTGAGGTGCCGGACAGGATCCTGGGGATCATCTTCTCGGTCTCCTCGATCGTCACCGGGCTGGCGACCTTGGCGTCTCCCCTGTTGGCGCAGCGATGGGGGCGGATCCGCGCGCTGGTGATCACCCAGCTCGCTTCGATCCCCTTCCTGCTGACCATAGGCTTCGCTCCCTGGTTCTGGGTGGCTGCGGCCGGCATGTGGGTGCGTGCGGCGCTCATGAACATGGGTAACCCGCTCTATTCGGCCTTTGCCATGGAGCAGGTCCAGGAGGGCGAGCGGGCCACCGTCAGCGGCCTGATGGGCGTGAGCTGGAACCTCGGCTGGACCATCGGGCCCTTCCTGAGTGGCTACATGCAGCAGAACCCGAACATCGGCTTCAAGCCGATCTTTGTCATCACCTGCACGACCTACGTGGTCGCCGTGCTGCTGGAGCGGCTCTTTTTCCAGCAGATCGACGATCGCCAGCGCCGTGCGGCCATGCTGGGTGCGGTGGGCGCTGTGGACCTCACGCCGGCGACGCCGCGCCGCGGATGGCGGCTGTAGGGCGAGGGGGCCCGCTCTCGCCGCGTCCCTCACCCCCGAAGGGGAAGGGCAAGAAGGAGGATGAGGAGAATGAAGGACAACATAACGATCCGAACGCTGAATCGGGACGACTTCTGCGGTGTATCGGACATGCTGCGCGCCGCCGATGCGGTGGATCACCAAGACCGCGTTGCGACAATCGATGACCTGGAGCGGGACTGGACCTGGCCCGGCTACCAGGGTGACAGGGATACCTTCGTAGCGCTGGACGGCGACCGCCTGATCGGCTACTGCGAGCAGTTCCTGCGCAAGTCCGAAGGGCATGGCGAGAGCGTGTTCTACACCTGGGGTGCTGTGCACCCCGAGTGGCGCCGGCGCGGCATCGGCCGGCGGCTCCTTGAGGCAAGCTTCGAGCGTGCCTTCGATCGGCTGCCCGATGTCCCGGAAGGCCCGGTCCACTTCCACACCAGCGGCTCGGATGTGGAGCCCGGCCGGCATGCGCTCTTCACGGCGTTGGGTTTGGCTCCCGTGCGCACCTACGTGAACATGGTGTGCTCCTTCGACGGCGACCTGCCGCCGGTCGGCCTGCCGGCCGGCTACAGGCTGAGACCGATGGACCCCGAGCGGGATGTCGAGGCCGTTTGGCAAGTCGACGTGGCTGCGTTTCGCGACCACTGGGGCTTTGTGGGGTTCCCGCTCGATGAGTTCCGGAAGTGGATGGAGCGGCCCGGTTTCCGGGCTGATCTCTGGACCATTGCCGAGGAGGAGAGCACCGGCCGGGTCGTCGGCATCGGCCTGGCTGCGATCGATCCCAGCTGGATCGAGCACTGCGGCCGGCAGGAGGGCTGGGTGAATGTCCTGGCCGTCCTGCGCGACCACCGCCACCGTGGCCTGGGAAGGGCGCTGCTCGTGCATTCGATGCACCTGCTGCGCCGGGAGGGCATGCAGTACGCCTCCCTGGGCGCAGACAGCGAAAACCTGACCGGCGCGGTGCGGCTCTATGAGCGCCTGGGCTTTCAGGTACGCAAGGTTCAGATCGCGTACCGGAAAACCCTCAGGGAAAGATGAACGGCGGGGTGACCCCCCGCCTTGCAGGGAATCAGAAGGTGATAGGAGAAGAAGACACTCTAGACCGTTTCGAAGTCTACGACGAGCTGTACGAGAGGCGCTTTGGGGACCGGCGCGCGGAGCGCCGCACCAAGCCCAAGTACGCGACCGTACCGGAGCGCCAGCGCGACCAGCTGGTAGCCCAGGTGGCCGAGGGCGCGGAAGGGCTGGAGCTGGGATTCCATCCCACCTACCGTCCTTCGCGCCACGAGCAGGGCTGGCTCATGGCGTCGCTGCGCAGTTTCTATGACTTGGGCCTGATCGTCGACGTTCTCGCCCGGGTCAAAGGCGGCAAGGAGGCCAACGTCTACCTCTGCCAGGGCCCACTCCCGGGCCGCTCGCGGGAAGAGGGCAGGGCGGAGGCAGGCAGCCTTCCCGTGTCCATCCCTGGCGGCAACGGGGGAGGCGGGGTGGGGGGCGCCGACTCACCGCTCCTCGCCGCCAAGGTCTACCGTCCGCGCATGTTTCGCAACCTGCGCAACGACGCCCTCTATCGCCAGGGCCGCGATGTCATGGTGGTGGGCGGCAAGGCGGCCGGCAAGGATGCCGGCACCATCGAGCGCGCCATCCGCAACAAGTCCGGCTATGGGCTGGAGGCTGCCCACACCTCGTGGCTGATGCACGAATACGCCGCGCTCGACCGGCTCTACCGCGCCGGCGGCGCGGTGCCCCGGCCGTGGGGCGGAAACGAGAACGCCATCCTGATGGACATGGTCGGCGACGAGCGCCAGGCGGCGCCCGTGCTCGGCTCCGTGCGGCTCGGAGGGCGCGAGTCGCGCCGGCTCCTGGACGAGGTGCTGCGCAACGTGGAGCTCATGTTGCGCAACGACCTGATCCACGCCGACCTGTCGGCCTACAACATCCTCTACTGGCAAGGACGCATCGTCCTGATCGACTTTCCGCAGGTCGTGCACCCATCCACCAACCCCGACGCGCGCTGGATCCTTCAGCGCGACCTGACGCGGGTCAACGACTACTTCTCCGCCCGCGGCGCAGGCTACGACCCGGCGGCACTGGCGGAGGAGATGTGGGAGAGGGTGCTCGGCGGGACCGTGGGCGCGTGGCACGAAGAGCCGCTGCCCCTGGTCGAAGAGGAAATGGAATGAAACAGAAGGAGAACACCAACGGATACTTGACTCTGGACGGCGCGCCCGGTATCGCCGGGCTGCGCTTCCGCCCGTACCACGGCGAAGAGGACCTGCCGGCCATGCTGGCGGTGATCCATGGCTCGCGGGTCGAGGATCGCGACGACTGGGTCGAGACGCTTGACAACCTCACGCTGCAGTACCGGCACCTGATCAACTGCGACCCGTACCGCGATCTGCTCCTGGTCGAGCTGGAGGGGAAAATCGCGGGCTACAGCCGGGTCTTTTGGGTGGACGAGGCCGAGGGAAACCGGCTCCTCATCCACATGGCCAAGCTGCTGCCCGAGCAGCGCGGACGGGGCATCCGGCAGGCCATGCTGCGCTGGAACGAGGCGCGGCTTGCCGAGGTCCGCGACGAGTGCGGGCGGCAGCGCCCGCACCAGGGTCCGGTCCTCTATCAGGCGTCCGCCAGCGATGCCGAGCCCCATTGGGCGTCTTTGCTCGAAGGGGCAGGCTATCGCGTGGTGCGCTATGGCTTTGAGATGGTCCGGCCAGACCTGGAGGCGATCCCCGACCTGCCGTTGCCCGAGGGCCTGGACGTGCGCCCGGTCACGCCGGAGCAGCTGCCGGCCATCTGGGAAGCCGCGCGTGAAGCCTTCCGCGACCACTGGGGCTACTGCGAGGACGAGTTCGGCGATGAGCAGTATCGCAGCTTTGCCGAGTGGGCAGCGCCCTTCATCGACACCTTCCAAGTGGCCTGGAGTGGCGACGAGGTCGCCGGCATGGTGCAGTGCTTCATCGACCCGGATCAAAACGAGACGTACGGCCGCCGGCGCGGCTGGACCGAGGGGATCTGCGTGCGGCGCCCCTGGCGCAGGCAGGGCCTTGCCAAGGCGCTGATCGCCCGCAGCCTCCGCGTGTGCCGCGAGCGCGGCATGGACCACGCCGGGCTAGGCGTGGATGCCGAGAATCCAAACGGCGCCGTGCAGCTCTACCGGAGCATGGGCTTCGAGGTCGTCAAGACCCACTCCACCTACCGGAAAGAAGCACAATGACAGAACGGCCCTGCCGGCTGCAAAGCCGGCAGGGCCGCACTGTCGGGCCTGGTGCCCGTCGTCGTAGTGCAGGGCCTCGTGCCCGTCGTCGTAGTGCAGGGCCTCGTGCCCGTCAGGCCAGCGACACGCCCAGCTCAGAGGCCGGGTCAAACTCCCTCTGCCGCTGCTGGCGGAACTGGCGCGTGTAGAGCCGGTAGTAGTACCCCCGCGCGCGGATCAGCTCCGCATGGCTCCCCATCTCGGCGATGCGGCCTTTCTGAATCACCAAGATCCGGTCTGCCCGCCTGATGGTGGACAGCCTGTGCGCGATCACAAAACTGGTGCAGCCGTGCAGGAGCGCCTCCATGCCGCGCTGGATCAGGTCCTCCGTCAGCGTGTCCACCGAGCTCGTCGCCTCGTCCATGATAAAGATCTCGGGCTTGGCCAGCACGGCGCGTGCCAGGCTGACCAGCTGCTTCTGCCCGACCGACAGCAGGTCCCCCCGCTCGCCCACTTCCTGGTCGTACCCCTTCTCCAGCGTCGCGATAAAGTCGTGGGCGCCTGCCAGCCGTGCGGCCTCCTCGATCTCATCGTTGCTCGCATCCAGCCGTCCATAGCGGACATTCTCGCGCACCGTGCCGGAGAAGAGGTGCGGCGTCTGGAGAACGACGCCGATGCGCGACTGGATCGATTCCAGCGACAGGTCCCGGTAATCGCGCCCGCCGATGCGGATCGCGCCGCCACGCGGCTCGTAGAAGCGGCACAGCAGGTTCACGATCGTGCTCTTGCCGCCGCCGGTCGGCCCCACCAGGGCGATCGTTTCCCCGGGTTGCACCCTCAGCGACAAGCCCTGCAGCACCGGCTTGTCGGCCTCGTACCAGAAGTCGACGTTGTCGAACTCGATCTCGCCCAGAATGGTGCCGGCGTCCAAGGCGCCCGGACGGTCGGTGACTTCGGGCACCGAGTCCGCCAGGGCAAAGACCCGCTCCGCCGAGGCGATGGCATGCTGCAGCTCGGCATACACCCGGGCAATGTCCTGGATGGGCCACAGCATGAACGTCACATACGAGACAAAGGCCTGGATTCCCCCCACGGTCATGCCGCCCACCAGCGCCTGCCGGCCGCCGAGCCAGACAATCCCACCCAGCGCAAAGGCGCTGATGATCTGGACCGCTGGCAGGAAGAGCGCCGAGAGCCAGGCCGCGCGGAAGGCCGCGCGATACATCGTGCCCGTCAGCTCGCCGAACTCGCGCAGGTTCTCCTCTTCGCGGCACAGAGCCTTGACCACGCGCACCCCGGTGATGTTCTCGTTGTAGGCACCCGTGATCTTGGAGTTGGTCTTGCGCACCTGCCGGTACTGCACCAAGATCCGCTTTCGGAACTCCACCGCCACCACCAGGAGCACCGGGATGATCGCCAGTGCCACGAGCGCCATCCGGGGGTTGATCCGGAGCATAAAGTACATCGCCGTGACCGTGTTCATCACGCCCCAGGTGATGTCCAGCAGCCCCCACGTGGCCAGATCGGCGATGCGGTCCGTGTCCGACGTGACACGGGCCATGATCCAGCCCACCGGCGTCCGGTCAAAGTAGGAGAAGGAGAGGTCCTGCAGGTGGTTGAAGAGCGTCCGGCGCAGGTCGTACCGGATCCGCTCTCCCAGCACGCCGGAGAGGTAGATGAAGCCGAGCACCGCGGCCGCCTGGAGGACGATCATCGCCCCGTAGCGGATCACCAGGCTGCGGAGCATCGCCCGGTCGCCAGCGACGATGCCGTCGTCGATGATCGCCTTGCTCAGGTAGGTGAAGTAAGAGTCCAGGAAGGAGACGATGGCAATCGCCACCAGGAAGCCTGCCAGGTAGTGCCAGTGGCGGGTCGCCAGCCCCAGGATGCGCCGGATCGTCCGGCCAGTGACCTTGGTCTGGAACTCCTCCTCGTCAAACTCGTACGAATTAGACACGGTCCACCTCCGCGCCATCGGGGGCGGCGTGCGCCACCGCCGAGCCGGCCACTTCCTGTTCCAGCTCGACTTCGATGCGTGCCTGCATATCGTGGATGCGCCGGTAGATCCCACCTGCGGCCATCAGCTCGTCGTGCGTGCCGCGCTGCACGATCCGGCCCTGGTCCAGCACCAAGATCAGGTCGGCTTCGCGCAGGCTGGAGATGCGGTGGGCGATGATGAACGAGGTACGGCCGCGCATCAGGTTCTGCAGCGCGGCGCGGATCTCGGCCTCGGTCTCTGTGTCCACCGACGAGGTGGAGTCGTCCAGGATCAGGATGCGCGGGTCCTTCAGCAGCGTCCGCGCGATGGCCACCCGCTGCTTCTGCCCGCCCGACAAGGTGACGCCCTTCTCGCCGACCAGCGTGTGGTACCCCTGTGGGAAAGTGATGATGGTGTCGTGGATGGCCGCTGCCCGGGCTGCTGCCTCGACTTCTTCGTCGGGCACCTCCCGCCCCACGCCGTAGGTGATGTTCTCGCGGATCGTCCGCGAAAAGAGGAACGGCTCCTGCTCCACAATGCCGATCTGCTGCCGCAGCGCGTGGCGCGGGCATGCCTTCAGCTCGATGCCGTCCAGGGTCAGGCTGCCGCCCGTATAGTCGTAGAAGCGCGGCAGGAGGTTGACCAGCGACGTCTTGCCCGACCCGGTGGGGCCCAGCAGGGCGACGGCTTGCCCGGGCGCGCACTCGAAGTGGATGTCGTGCAGCACTGGGGCATCCGCGCCATACTCGAAGCAGACTCCATCGAACTTGATTGCCCCCTTCACGCCCTCGGTCGGGAGCGGCGTGCCCGCTTCCAGCTCCTCGCGCTCCTGCGAGAGGACCTGCGTCACACGCCCGTACGAGACGAACCCGCTGGACACCTGCACGATCAGCCTGCCCAGGTTGCGCATCGGCCAGACCAGCCATCCCACCAGCCCGATGTAGGCCAGGTACGTGCCAATCGTGATCGAGCCGTCGATGGCCATGAGTGCGGCAATGGTGAGCCCGCCCAGTGTCTGGGCGCCGCACACAATGTCCGACACCGGCCAGAAGAGCGAGTGCATCTGGGTCAGGCGCCGGCCGCGCACGAACTTTTCCCGGTTGTCTCCCTCGAACTTGCCCCGCTCGTAGGCCTGGCGGGAAAACGCCTTCACCACCCGGACGCCCGTCAGGTTCTCCTGGAGCGTTGTGGAGAGCACCGCATCCTGCTCCTGGTAGGCCTCGTAGACCTTGGTCAGCCGCCGGAAGAAAAAGAGCGCGGAGGCCACCACCAACGGCACTGCCACGACCGACAGCAGGGCGAGCTTTAGGTTGAGCAGGGCAATGACGGTAAAGTTGACCACGAAGAGCAGGACGACGCGTCCGGCCTCGATCGCCTGGTCCGCGAAAAGGCGGCGCACCGCATCGACGTCCGAGGTCGACCGCTGGATCAGCTCACCCGTCGGTGTGTGGTCGTGGTAGGTGAAGGAAAGCCGCTGGATGTGGTCAAAGAGCTGGTTGCGCAGCCGGCGCACAATCCCTTCCGACGTGCGGGCCGCCAGCCGGCCGCTGAGGAACGTGAACCCGCCCTGCAGCGCGGCCAGCCCCAGGAACCCAAGCGCGACGAGCGGCAGCAGCTGCGCCTTGTCCGGCCGCCCCAGGATGTCGTCCGCCAGCGTGCGCAGGAGCAGCGCGTTTCCGGTGCGCGCCAGCGCCGCCACCCCCAAGCTGAGGGTCGCCACCAGGTAGATACCCCGAAACCCGGTCATCATGCGCCACAGGCCGGCCAGCCGGCCTGCTGCGCTGGATTCACTGCTCTTGGATGCCGCCACAAGCCCTCCGCCCTGCCGCGGCGCACAAGAGGCCCCGGCAGGCGCCGGGGCCCAAAAGCGGCAAGGGACGTCATTGTAGCACGATGCCGAGCCCGCGCAAAAAGACAGGCCTGACAGGTCCGCCCGGCCTGTCAGGCCTCGACGACGTTCGGAGGAGTCTCTTCCGGCGCTATTGGTACCGCAGCGCCTCGATCGGGCTCAGGGCCGCCGCCCGGCTTGCCGGATAGATCCCGAAAAAGATCCCAACCCCGATCGACACCCCAACGGCCAGCGCGATGCTCCCCGGCGTCACCACGGCCCGCGTGCCGCCCAGCATGGGAGTCACGATCTGCGCTGCGCCCCAGCCCGCCAGGATGCCCAGCAGCCCGCCCGCCAGGCTGAGGACCATGGCCTCCACCAGGAACTGCGTCAGGATGTCGCGCTCCTTCGCACCCACCGCTTTGCGGATGCCGATCTCGCGCGTGCGCTCGGTCACAGAGACCAGCATGATATTCATGATGCCGATGCCGCCCACGACCAGCGAGATCCCGGCGATGGAGCCCAGCAGCACCGAGAAGGTATCGGCGGTAGACGCCACCATCTCCACGATCTCGGCCTGGTTCTGGATCGCAAAGTCGCTCGACTGCGACGACGTCAGCCCGTGGCTCGCCCGCAGGATTGCCGTCAGCTCAGCTTCCGCCAAGTCCATCTTCTCCTCGGAGACCACCTGGACGCTGATGCTGCTGAGCGACGTATTGCCCGCACCGCCGAACTTGACCTGGGCGGTGCTCAAGGGGATGTAGACTCCCTCGTCCTGGCTGGTCATCCCGCTCGTGCCCTTCGCCTTCAGGATGCCGATCACCTCGTAGTTCTGGCGGTTGATCTTGATCGTCTTGCCGATGGGGCTGCGCACCGCGGTGCCGAACAGGTCCTCGGCCGTGGTCGCGCCCAGCACGGCTACCTTCGCCATCCGCTGGGTATCGGCGTTCTGGATGAACCTGCCCTTTTCCAGCGTCCAGTTGTGGAGCTCCCGGTAGGCCGCCGTGACGCCTGTCACGCTCGTCTGCGTGTTGGCGCTGCCAAAAGCGGCCTGCCCGCTGGTTGAGTACTCGGGCGCAATGCCCGAGACCGTCTGGCTCAGGCTCACGATCGCGTCCACATCGTCCGCCGACAGCACCATAGAGCCCGACGCGCTCATCCCGACACCGCGGAACATCCTTCCCCTGGCCGATATCGTCAGGAGATTGGAGCCGAGGCTCTCGAACTGCTCGGTCACCTGCGCCTTGGCACCGGCACCCGCTGCCACGAGAGCGATTACCGCGCCGACGCCGATGATGATGCCCAGCATCGTCAAGCCCGAGCGCAGCTTGTTGGCCGGCAGCGAGTGGAGCGCTATCTTGACACTCTCGATGAGGTTCATGGCCTGGATCCCCGCATCTGCCCGCCGCGCATGATGTCCGTCCCGAGGAGCCCGTCGCCGCTTCGGCCCATCATGAAGCTGCTCGTGTCCTCTGTGGTGTCATACACGACCACCACGCGGTCTCCCTCGTTCAGACCGCGCACGACCTGCGTGTACGTCCCGTTGGTAACGCCCACCTCCACCGGCGTCTCCAGCGTGCCGCCGGCACCGTCGTCGACCAGGACGACGTTCCCCGAGTCTCCCTGCAGGACTGCCAGCGCGGGGATGAGCAGCCCGTCTTCGACCTGTCCGGTGACGATGGTCAGGTTGGCGGTCATCCCCGACTTGATCTCCACGCCTTCGATCCCTTCCAGGCTGATAGGCACCTCGTACGTGACGATCGACTGCGCCACCGTCCCCTCGAGGGGCACTTCGATCACCCGGCCGCGAAAGGTGTACCCGGTGAAAGCATCGAAGCTGATCGTCACATCCTGCCCAATCTCGACCTGGCTGATCTCTGTCTCGTCGATGGAGGCCATCACGCGCAGCTCCGTCAGGTCCGCCAGGACGATCACGGCGGTCCCGGAGGAGACCTCGTCGCCCACCTTGGCCCCGGTCGAGATGATCGTTCCGTCAAAAGGGGCGACCAGCGTGGCAGCTCCCACGGCGGCCTGGGCATCCTCCAGCGTTGCCTGCGCCGCTGCCACCTGCGCCTGCGCAAGCTGCAGCCGGCCCGCATCGGGCCCGGCACTCAGGTCGGCCTGGTCCTGCTCTGCCTTGACCGCGTTGTACTCGGCGGTCGCCACGGCATCTTCCGCCTGCCGGATTTCCAGCGCCGTGGGGCCGGCCTGGAGGTCGGCCAGGTTTTCCACCGCGTCGGCGAGGTCCTCCTCCGCCTGGCGCCCCTGCAGCTGGGCATCCTCGAGGGCGGCCTTCGCTGCCTTCTCCGCATCCGCGAGCTGCACCCTCGCATCCTCCAGGGCGTCGCGATAGTAGGCAAGCTGCTCCTCCAGGGTTGCGCTGCTCTGGCCCCCGCCTCCGGGCATCGCGCCCTGGTTGGCGCCCACGGCCGCGGAGCCTTCTCTGCCCTCTCCAGTGGCAGCCTGGGCCGAGAGGCTCCCCTGTGCCTTTTCCGCACCCTGTGCGCCACCTTCCTGCCCGCCGCTGCTCTGCCCCAGCTGCGCCTCCAGGTCCCGCACCATGCGCTCGTTCCAGGCCACGGCGTACTGGGCGTCCCGCACGGCCTTGTTCACGGCCGTGCTTTGCTGCGCCAGTGCCAGCTTCAGCCTGGCGCTCTGCAGGCTGTAAGTCGCCTCACGCACAGCCCGCTCTGCCGCCGCCGTGTCCTGCTCCAGCAGCTCTGCCAGGCTCTCTTTGGCCAGCTCCAGCGCCGTCTTGGCCCTGGTCACCGCCAGCTCAGCAGCGCGCTGCTCGAGGACCGTGCTCGGGCTCTCGACCTCCGCCAAGGCCTCTTCCGCTTCCGCCAGGTCCGCCTCGGCCTGCACCACGGCGCGCTCCAGCGAGGAAGCGTCGATGCGTGCCAGGATGTCGCCCGCTTTGACCTGCTGCCCGGCAGCCGCATTCAGCTCGACCAACTCGATCTTGGTCACCTCAAAGCCAAGCGTGGCTGTGTGGGGCGTGTACACCTGGCCGGTGGGAGAGACCGATGCCGTGAGGTCACCGCGCGCCGCGGTCACGACCGTGGACGCAGGAGCCGTTTCCTCCGCGCCGGATCGGCTGCGCCAGAGGAGGGTCCCCCCCACGGCTGCTGCCGCGACGACCAACAGGGCGAGCCATGCCCATCGTTTCTTCATGTACCTGCTCCTCCGGCCCTCTAGGGCAGACTCCCGCCGCCTGGCGGTGCCGCACCACCCCCGGGCATCGCCCCTCCACCCGGCAGGGCGCCATCGGGGGGCATCTCGCCGCCGAACTCGAACACGAACCCAAACCCGCTGTCATCCTCCGGGGTGTCGTAGACCACCACCACCTGGTCCCCTTCGTTCAGGCCGCGCAGCACCTCGACGTAGGTCCCGTTGCCCAGCCCGACCTCCACAGGGGTCTCGACCGTCGTCCCGTCCGGCTCAGGCACCAGGACGACATCCCCGGAATCTCCCTGCTGCACGGCCAGGATGGGGACGAGCAGTGCGCCCTCGACCTGGCCGGTGATGATCGCCAGGTTGGCGGTCATGCCCGACTTGATGGCCACCCCCTCTGTCCCCTCGAGGCTGATCGGGACCGCGTACGTGACGATGTTGTTCGACAGGGTGCCCTGCAGGGGCACTTCCAGCACCTTGCCCTGGAAGGTGTAGCCGGCGAAGGCGTCGAAGGTGATCGTGACATCCTGCCCGGCCTTCACCTGGCTGATCTCCGTCTCGTCAATCGCGGCCTCAATGCGCAGCTCCGTCAGGTCGGCCAGGGTCACGAGCACCGTGCCGGCCGAAACAAGGTCGCCCGCCTCGACGCCCACCGAAACGACGGTCCCCTCGAAGGGGGCAGCCACGTCTGCCGCGGCGAGCGTTGCCTCGGCCTCCGCCAGGGCGGCCACCGCGGCCTCGTACGTTGCCTCGGCGGACCGGATGTCGTTCTCGTCCGGTCCGTCATCGATCTCGTCCAGGCCGGCCTGTGCTTCGGCCAGGTCATACTCGGCCTGGGCAACTGCGTCCCGGGCCTGGGCCATCTCCAACGCACTGGCGCCGGCACGCAGCTCATCCAGCGCCTCCTGGGCGTCTGAGAGCGTGTTCTGCCCCGCCTGCACCTCGTGCTCCGCCGCCAGCAGGCTCAGCTCTGCCTGGAGCTTAACCGACTCCAGTGCCTCCTGGGCGTCCATCATGGCGTTGTAGGCCACCAGCAGGCTGTCCTGCCCCTTTTCGCTCGTGTCCCCCTTCTCCAGCAGCGCGCCATGCGCCACCTGAGCCTCGTTGAAGGCATACTGCAGGTCCTCGATCGCCTTCTGGGGGGCCGTGTCGCTCTTGAGCGCAGCCAGCTCGTCCCTTGCCTGCGCGAGGTCGCGTGCGGCCTCGTCGACGGCCTCCTGGGCTTTTTCCAGGTCGGGGCTCTCCATCTCCTCGAGATCCCCTCGCGCCGCGGCGAGCGCGGTCGCTGCCTGGGCCACCTCCAGCCCTGCCCGCTGCCGGTCCAGGGCCGTGTAGGGGCTCTCGGCCTCCTCAAGCGCATCCTCTGCCGACAGGAGGTTGGCCTTGGCCTGGTCCACCGCACGCCGCAGCGAGGAGGGATCGATGCGCGCCAGCACCTCTCCCTGCGTCACCTGCTCTCCCGGCACGACGTTCACCTCGATCACCGGCAGCCGGGTCACGTCGACGGTCAGCTCAGCCGTCCGTGGGGCATACACCTCGCCGGTCGGCGCAATGGAGGCGACCAGGTCCCCTCGCTGGACCGCCACGGTGTAGGATGGGACGGTGGACTCTTCCAGGGCAGCGCTCCTGCGCTTGAGCAGGGTGGCGCCTCCCCACACGAGCCCGCCTGCCGCAGCCAGGGCCAGCGCCCAAAGCACGATGCGTTTGAGCCTCATCGGCGTGCCTCCTCTACGGGGCCGGAGTGGCCCGCGGCTGGTCGAAGCCGAGGCCCGTCATGACCCGGATGGAGCGGGCCGTAATGCTGCCGTCGTCATTCTCCGAGCCGGACACGAGCACCGTGTCGCCCACTTCCAGGTCCGCAACCGTCACCCCCATGTACTTCTGGACATAGGTCGTGTCGGTGGCGATCACCTTGAGCGTGCCGTCCGCGGTGCTGACCGTGATCGTATCCCCGTCGATCGCCGTGATGGTGTCAACCGACATCATCTCTCGGCTGCCCCCCGGCATGCCTGCGCCGGGCGTCCCCCGCGCACCTGGCCGCTGAAAGCCGCCCGGCTCTCCACCGGGGAACTGCACCTCTCCGGCCGGGAGGTTCACCCACCCCTCCCCGCCTGCCACGAACCCTGTGCCCTGGATCGCCTGTCCCTGTCCCAGCTTCAGCCCGCCGTAGAACGCCGCCCCTGCCGCCAGCACCGCCAGTGCGATGGCCGCGGCGAGCAACCATGGTCGCTTCATCTCACTCTCCTCTTCCGTGTCTCAACGCATTCCGTAGTGCTTATCTGCCTATCCCGTCACGACCATCCCGTCCCTGAGCCGGATGGTGCGCCCCGCCCGAGCGCCGATGCTGGGATCGTGCGTGACCATCACCAGGGTAATCCCCCGGTCACGGTTCAGCGACTCAAAGATGCGCAGGATCTCCTCGCCCGACCTCGAGTCAAGGTTTCCGGTGGGCTCATCTGCCAGGATGACGGCCGGCTCGTTCACCAGCGCGCGGGCGATTGCCACCCGCTGCTGCTCGCCTCCCGACATCTCCGTGGGCCGGTGCCGGGCGCGGTCGCCCAGCCCGACCGCCTCCAGCGCCGCCATCGCCTTGTCGCGGCGGTCCGGCGTGCCGCCATAGATCATCGGCAGCTCCACGTTCTCCAGAGCCGTCATGCGCGTCAGCAGGTTGTAGGTCTGGAAAACAAACCCCAGCTTCCGGTTCCGCACCTCGGCCAGCTGGTCGCGGCTCAGCTTGCTCACTTCCCGGTCGTCGAGGTGGTAGGTCCCCGAGGTCGGCGAGTCAAGACAGCCGAGGATGTTCATCAGCGTCGACTTGCCCGATCCTGATGGCCCCATGATTGCCACCACTTCGCCGGCCTCGACGCGCAGCGATACGCCCCGCAGAGCGCTCACCTCCACGGTGCCCATCTTGTACACCTTTGCCACATTCTGGACGTCGATCATGGCCCCCTTCCAAAGCGGGCTCCTGCGGCCCCGGTTTCTGCACCAGTCTAGCACGCAGATGTGGAGAAGTCGTGGAGAAGGCGGGGAGAAGCTGAGGAGTATCCGCTGCGCCACCCCCGGCAGGATCGGGGGCGAGCATGCATTCGCCTGCCTCCGGGATGCGCGCCGGCGGCGCCTGTGCTATAATGGCCCCACATCAGGCAGCGAAAGGAGTCATCAGCCATGCCGGTCAACCTGCGAAACCGCAGCTTTCTCAAGGAGCTCGACTTTACCCCCGAGGAGCTGCGCTTCCTGCTCAAGCTCTCGGCGGACCTCAAGGCCGCCAAGTACGGCGGCTACGAGCAGCCCCGCCTGGTCGGCAAGAACATTGCCCTCATCTTTGAGAAAAGCTCCACCCGGACCCGCTGCGCCTTTGAGGTCGCCGCCTATGACCAGGGCGCGCACGTCACCTACCTCGGGCCGGAGGGCTCGCAGATCGGCCACAAGGAGTCGATGAAGGACACCGCACGCGTCCTCGGCCGCATGTACGACGGCATCGAGTACCGCGGCTTTGCCCAGGAGACGGTCGAGGTCCTTGCCCGCTTCAGCGGCGTGCCCGTCTGGAACGGCCTCACCACCGAGTTCCACCCCACCCAGCTCCTCGCCGACGTCATGACCATGTCGGAGCACAGCGACAAGCCCCTGGGCCAGATCGCCTTCTGCTACCTCGGCGACGCCCACAACAACGTGGCCAACTCGCTCATGGTCGGCGGTTGCATGCTCGGGATGGATGTGCGCCTCTGCGCGCCCCGCTCGCTCTGGCCGTCCGACGACCTGGTCGCCACCTCCCGCCGGATTGCGGCAGCGACCGGCGCGCGCCTGACCCTGACCGAGAGCATCGAAGAGGGCGTCAAGCGGGCCGACTACCTCTACACCGACGTCTGGGTCTCCATGGGCGAGCCGGAGTCGGCCTGGGCCGAGCGGATCCGCCTGCTGCAGCCCTACCAGGTCAACAGCGAGGCGCTCCGCCTGACCGGCAACCCGCACTGCAAGTTCCTGCACTGCCTGCCCTCCTTCCACAACCGCGAGACCAAGGTGGGCGAGCAGATCTTTAAGAAGTTCGGCCTGGAGGCCATGGAGGTCACCGACGAGGTCTTTGAGTCGGAGCATTCCATCGTCTTTGACCAGGCCGAGAACCGCGTGCACACCATCAAGGCAGTGATGGTGGCTACACTCGGATACTAGGGAGGGGAAATGGGAGGCTGCTGCATTCTTTCCGCGATCTTTGGGATTGGGCCCCGGCTGGGCATCCTGATCTGGTACCTGCTCCGGCCCGATGTCTGGCGTGGCACCTTCGCGACCTGGATCTGGCCGCTGGCGGGCGCGCTTTTCCTACCCTGGACCACACTGGCCTATGTCTGGCGCCAACCCGGGGGCATCCACGGTTGGGAGATTGCGCTCCTCGTGCTCGCCGTCCTGGTCGACATCGGCCACATCGGCGGAGGCGCCCGCAGCCGCCGGCACCACTAGGAGTCCGGCCCGTCGCAGCACAGGGCCTCGTGCCCGTCGTCGCGCCGCAGGGCAGGGCCTCGTGCCCGTCCCTGTTTACACACGGGCGACACCACGCGCCGCCGCGTGATGTCGCCCGTTGTGCCTGTCCCGCTGCGCGCCCGCCGGGCGGCCCTACGGCGCCGGCTCCTTCTTGGCAGCCTCCTCCATCGTCAGCTCCCGCCGCAGCACCTTGCCCACCATCGTCTTCGGCAGGCTGTCGCGGAACTCGACCAGGCGCGGCACCTTGTACCCCGTCAGCCGCTCCTTGCAGAAGGCGCGGATCTCGTCGACCGTCGCCGTCTGGCCGGGCCGCAGCACGATCCATGCCTTCACCGCCTCGCCCAACCGCTCATCCGGCACGCCCGCCACACTGACCTCCGCCACCGCCGGGTGCGTCGCGATCACTTCCTCCACTTCGCGCGGCCACACCTGGAAGCCGCCCGGCTTGATCAGGTCCTTCTTTCGGTCCACGATAAAGACGTAGCCGTCCTCGTCGATGCGGCCCAGGTCCCCTGTATAGACCCACCGCCCGCCGGGACCGCCCTTCGGGCCCTCCCGGATCATGTTCACCGTCTCGGTGGGGCGCTCCCAATAGCCCAACATCGTCTGCGGCGCCTGGATGATAATCTCCCCAATCTCGCCCGGCCCCAGCTCCACCTCGCCCGTGTCCACGTCCACCACGCGCATGTCCACGTCGGGCAGCGGCACACCCACCGAGCCCTGCTTGTACTCCCCATGGATCGGACAGCAGGCAGCCGCCAGCATCGTCTCGGTCATGCCATAGGCTTCCAGCAGCCATCCGCCCGTCAGCTCCTCAAAGCGCTGCTTCGTCTCGGCCATCAGCGGCGCGGCGCCCGACCAGCAGATCTTCATCGACTTGATGTCCACCTTGCCGCTGCGCACATCGGGGTGGTTGAGGAGCGCGATAAAGAGCGTCGGCACACCGTGCAGGCAGGCCGGCCGCACCTTGCGGAGGGTCGCCACCAGGTCGTTGATGTCGCGCGGGTTGGGCACCACGGCCAGCGGCCAGCGCGCCACCAAGGCCGAGTTCAATGCAGTGTTCCCATACACGTGAAAGGCCGGCATGACCCACGTCAGGATGTCGTTCCAGTCATCCAGCACACCGCGCGCATAGGCCTGCATCTGCATCGCGCACTGCAGCAGCCCCTGGTGCGTCCCCAACGCCGCTTTCGGCGTACCCGTCGTCCCGCCGCTAAAGAGCAGGATGGCCGGGTCGTGCGGGCCGGGCAGCGTCTTGGGCCGGGCAGCCCCGGCATGCTTCTTGAGCAGCTCCGCGAGCTGGTAGTCGCCCGGCTGCACGGTCGCCCGGTGCCCCTGCTTCTTCTCCATCGCCAACGTAAAGAGCACGCGCATCACCGGCGACAGGTGCTCCTTGATGTTGGTCACGATGACCCGTTTCACCTTCGTGCGGGGCTGGACCGCCTTGATCTTGGCGTAGAAGGCGCTCAGGACCACCACCGTCTCGGCGCCGATCTCCACCAGCGAATACTCCAGCTCGCGCTCCGTGTAAAGCGGGTTCATCGGCGCGACGATGGCGCCGGCCTTCCACGCCCCGATCTGGCCGATCACCGTCTGGGGACAGTTCGGCATCACCAGCGCCACGCGCTCGCCCTTCTGGACGCCCAGCTCGAGGAGCGCCGCCGCGAAGGCGTTGGTCAGGCGCTCCAGCTCCGCATACGTCATGCGGTTGCCCTTGAAGTACATGGCGACGTGCTCCGGCCGCTCGCGGACCGTGTCGGCCACCACGTCCACCAGCGTGCGCTCCGGGTAGGGCTGCAGCGAGAACGGAACGCCGGGGTCATAGCTCTTGAACCAGGGTCTCTCTTCCATGTGCACCTCTCCTTTGAGATGATGGCTGGATACCGACGGCACCCCCAGCCTATCACCGGTCTCACGAAATGTCCAGCCGCCGAGTTGCCACAGAGGGGCATCTGGGGTATACTTCCTCTGGGCCTGACCAAGTCCTTCAAGGCCCATTGGCGGAAGCCATCCCGACAAGTGCACCACACTGGAGGAACAGCGATCGATGACCGAGATCTCTAGCCTCAAGCCAGGCGCCCAGCTCCTCTGGGCCGAAGCACTCAAAGTACCCGGCCGGTTTGGCCATTCCGAGCCCGGCCTCAACCACTTCCTTCTCGCCCTGCTCGAGCGGCACGCTCCCATGGCCGAGTCCCTTGCGGCTGGGCTGTCGGCCGCGATCTATCTCCGCACCATCAAGGAATCGCTGGAGCGGGGCGACACCGGCGGCAACCTCGACACCGACAACGTGCTCAAGGAAGCACTCGACCTCGCAACACAGACCGGCCGCAGCGAGGCCTCCGAGCGCGACCTTGCAGCGGTCCTCCTGAAAAAGGCCGGCTTTCAGCTCGTGCCGGCCCCTGCCTGGAAAGGCCCATCGCCGGCCGCGCAGACGGCGGGCCCTCAGCCCGGCCCGCAGCCCGACATGCAGCCCGACATCCAGCCCGTGCCGCAGCCAGAAAAAGCCGATGCAAGCCACGGTCAGCCCGCCGCCTACCGCCCGCGGGCCAAGCATCCGACCCCCAAGCTCGAGCAGTTCGGCCGCGACCTCTGCCTCCAGGCGCTCGAGGGCAAGCTGCCCGTCATCCTCGGTCGCGACCTGGAGCTCGAGGCCGTCATGCAGACCCTCTGCCGTTGGACCAAGCGCAACCCGCTCCTGGTCGGACCGGCCGGCGTCGGCAAGACGGCCATCATCGAGGCTCTTGCCCAGCGCATCGTCTCCGGCCAGGTACCGGCTCCGCTCCAGGGGCTGAGGGTCTTTGGCCTGCAGGCCTCCTCCCTGGTCGCCGGCGCCAGCATCGTCGGGCAGCTCGAAGAGCGCATGCGCGAGGTGATGAAGGAGGCGTCCCAGGACGGCATCGTCCTCTTCATCGACGAGATCCACACGATCGTCGGCAGCGGCGGCGCCCGGCAGGTGTCGGACCTCGGCAGCCTCCTCAAGCCCGCCCTGGCCAAGGGGGAGATCGCCGTGATCGGCGCCACCACCGATGGCGAGTACGCCGGCTTCATGGAGCAGGACCGCGCCCTGGAGAGGCGCTTCCAGCCAGTCCGCGTCCAGGAGCTCTCCGGCGAGGCGACCCTCGAGATCCTCCGCAAGCTCCGGGAGAAGGCGATCCGCGAGCGGGGCATCACCTTCACCGACCAGGCCCTCAGCCTCATGATCCTCCTCGCCCAGCGCTACCTGCGCAACCGGAACTTTCCCGACAAGGGCATCGACCTCCTCGAACAATGCCTCGCGCACGCCCTTCTCCACGACATCTCCGAGGTCACGCCCTCCCTCGTGCAGGACGTTGTGGAGCGGATGGTCGGTATGCCGACCGAGCTGGGCAGCGAGCTGAGCGAGCGCCTCACGGCCGTCACCAAGAGCCTCTTCGAAGAGGCCTTCTGCCCGCCCGAGTCCGCAGCGCAGGTCAGCCAGCGCCTCGAAACCGCCATGCGCGGCCTCGATGTCGAGCCCGTTCGCCCCAACGCCGTCCTCTTCGTCGCCGGCCCGGCCGGCCAGGTGCCCGAGCTTGCCGCCCAAGTCATCGCCCAGTCCCTCTTCGGCAGCCGCGAGCGGGTCATCGAGTTCGACCTCTCCCGCATCAAGCACGAGGGCGATGTGAACTGGCTCATCGGCTCCGCCCCCGGCTACATCGGCCACGACAATCCCGTCCCCTTCCATGTCGAGCTATCGCAGCAGCCCTGGTCGGTGCTCCTCCTCACCAACGTCGACGAGTGCCACCCACAGGCCCATCCCCTGTTGGCCCAGGCGTTCCACGATGGCTTCTTCACCGAGTCCCATGGCCGCCGCATCTACCTCAGCGATGCCATCGTCCTCATGACGGCTACCCTGGCCGAACATCGCTCGGGGCGCCCCTTCGGCCTCGTTCCCCAGGACCAGTCGCAGCCGCTCGAGGCCGAGCCGGCCCTGCCCGACCTGTCGAGGCTCCTGTCGCCCGAGCTGATGGCCGAGATTGACTTTGCCTGGACCCCCGACCGGCCCACGGCCGGTCGGCTCGAGTCCTGGCTCATGCAGTGGGTGTTTCCCGTCCTGTCGGAGCGGTACCTGCGGCAGGGCCTGGATATCGAGTGGGATCCCAGCATGGCCGGCTGGCTGGCAGGCCAGATCGTCAAGGCCGGCGATTTGCTGCAGGGGGAGCGCCTGGTCGAGGACCAAGTGCTGCCCCTGCTCATCCCCTACCTGAAAGAGCCGGGAAAGGTGACCCTCCTGTGCGACACGGAGGGCACGATCAAGGTCAAGACAGAGAAAGGAGACCCCGATGGAGTTTGAGAGCGACGTCCAGAAGCAAGTCTACGAGAAAGTAGCCGGCTACATGCGCGACATCTTCGGCGAGCAGGCGCGCGCGCGCCCCGACCGGCCTGTTCACCTCGTGCAGTTGGGCTCGACCCTGACCCACGTCGTCGTCGCGCCGTGGGGGGACGACGAGGCCGTCGTGATGGTGCGTGCCTATGTCGTCTACCAGGCCGACCTGGTCCCCGAGCTGCTGCTCTTCTTGCTCAAGGAGAACGACAGCAAGCGCTTCGGTGCCTTTGGCGTCGACCGGGATGGCGACATCTTCTTCGAGCACAGCATCGTCGGCTCGACCTGTGACAAGGTAGAGCTAAAGGCCTCCGTCATGGCCGTCGTCTGGACCGCCGACCAGTACGACGATCAGATCATGCAGCGCTGGGGAGGCATGCGCGAGGTTGACCGCTTCGAGCAGATGAAGGGCAACCGCTAGGACAATCCGCGTGGTGGGCCGGCCCACAGGCCGGCCCACCACGCCGCAGTGCAGTGCGCCGGGCGCCGGCTGCGCGGTGGGCGCAGGGCGGGCGCAGGTATGCGCCTGTGCTCCCTAGCGCTTCGCCCGGGCCCTCGTCAGGTAGGCGGCGACCCACACAACGGCGAAGGCGGCCAGGATGGCCAGCGACACCCACAGCAGCCAGGGCCAGTGGCCCTTGCTGCCGATGCGGAGCAGGCCGGCGCATCCCAGCAGGGCAAAGACCAGCTCGCCCTCCACCAAGGTCGCCACCCGCGGCCACTCCGTGGCCTGCCAGCCCCGGTAGGAGGTCCACGCCATCGCCAGCAGTGCTGCGCCGAACAGGCGCGCGAAGAAATTCGCCATGGCGTCGAGCCCCGGGAACCCCAGCCAGTCGAGGACGCGCCCAGGGGCCAGCAGGCAGGCGGCCCCCAGGACCAGGCAGACAACCGCGTGAGCCAGGAAGGTACCTTTGAGCAGCTTGGACATGGCAGTCTCCCCTTTCAACCCATAGCCTACCACAAGCCCTGCTATTTGTCAACTGGTCCACTCCGCCCCTGGACGCCTCAGCTGCTCCCTCTCCCCACGGGGAGAGGGCTGGGGTGAGGGGGTGATTCCCCTCTTCTGTCTTTCCCTCCGCAACTTGACGCAGACGGCACTTTGTGGTATCATACCTACTAGGATATTCCCAAAAGGCGGCGGAGTCGCACCGTCGCGGTGCCGAGTGTCGGCCGGGGGCATCCACAACGCACCACGCATCGCACTCCCGTGCCCCACGGCGCGCCCGGCGTCGCCGCGCTCAGCGCGGAAGGAGGTGGGCCTATCGAGAATAAGCGTCGTCCCTCACTTCGCTAGCGGTTGATTCTCAGTCCACTCTCAACAGGAGGAAAACGGGAGATGAAAAAGCTATCGACTTTGCTGATCCTTTCGCTCATCGTGGCCGTGCTGCCGCTGGCAGCCTCGGCCGAGGTACCCGTGGACCTGACCCTCACGACGCCGCCTGCGGGCGGGACGGTGCAGGGCGGGACCGTGCCGGCCGGGGGTACGCAGGCCCTCCTCGACGACTTTAACCGGGCCGACGGGCCGATTGGCGCGGGCTGGACGGTGCACTCCGGTTACTGCAACGTCGTGAGCAACGCCGCCACCTGTGGCGGCCCGGGTGAAGCGAGCTTCAACGGCGCACCGGGCGACGGCAACTTTGCGGAGATCGACCTGGCGGTCTTCAGCTCCTCGCTGGACTATCAGGGCGTGGTCCTGAACCGCGGGGCCAGCAACTACTACCCCTTCATCAAGGTGCAGAACCAGAGTGGTGGCATGCAGTTCTGCAACGCGGCCTGCTACCTTGGAAACAACGGCAGCGGAGGCAGCTTTGGCCTCGGCTTCTTTGCCCTGACGCAGTGCTTTGGCTCGGCGCACATGGCGGTGACCCGCGTGGGCAACGACGTCACCATCGAGTTCACCAACATCGACGGCGGGGCTCAGCCGCCTCAGACTTACGTCTGCACCGGGGCACCCGCGCCGGACGGCACCGGCATCGGCATCAATGGCTATTCGGCGCTGGATAGGGTGGACAACTTTGGCGGGCCCGGCGGCGGGATGCAGGAGCCCGACATCGAGGTGACCCCGGCATCGCTCTACGCGGAGCAGTGCCCCGACACAACAACCACCCAGACGCTGCAGATCTGCAACGTCGGCGATGCCGAGCTGACCTGGAGCCTCAGCGAGGTTCCTGCGCCCAAGGCCCCGGCTGGCCCGGCGGTCGAGTCCGCCGCCGGCCAGAAGCTGCTCCTGCAGCTCGACGGAGCGGGTGGGCCAGGCGTGGAGACCAACCCGCCGATCGTCAACGCGCCCGTCAGCTTGGTGCTGGACGACGGCTCGCGTGAGAACGACATCGGGATCGGCGGAACCCTGGAGATGATCTGGGTCAACCGCTTCACGCCCGATCCGGGCCTCTTCCCCTTCAGCCTCACGGAAGTGCAGGTCTACTTCAGCTCCGTCGGCCTCGTGAACGTCGGCGACGACATGAAGCTGGTGATCTACGAGAACACCACGGGGAACAACGACCCGGCGGTCGGCTCGAACCTCCTGGCTTCCTTCGACGTGACGGTGCAGGCGCTGAACGTGTGGAACGTCTACACACTGCCGGTGCCGGTGACCTTTGCGGGCCCCGGCGATGCGGTGGTGGGCCTGATCGGGATGGAAGTGCCTGGCACAAGCTACTGGCCGGCGTCGATCGACCAGACGGCGACGCAGGCGCGGTCGTGGGCAGGCTGGTGGAACTCGAGCCCGCCGCCCGTTCCGCCGCTGCTGCCGCCTCCCAACTGGACGCTGATCGACGCCTACTTCCCCGGCAACTGGATGGTGCGCGGCTACGGGGAGACGGGCGGGGCGCCCGACATCCCGTGGCTGAGCGAGGACCCGACCGGCGGCGCGGTTCCGGCCGGCGACTGTGTTGACGTGGATGTGACGTTCGACTCGACAGGGCTGGCCGTGGGCGCATACTATGGCGACCTGCTGATCGACAGCAACGACCCCGACGAGCCGGCCGTCGACGTTCCGGTGGACCTGGCCGTCCAGGATTGCAGTGCCATCCCCGACATCGAGGTCACGCCTCTCTCGCTCCTGGCGGAGCAGTGCCCGGACGCAGTGACCCAGCAGATGCTGAGCGTCTGCAACGTGGGCACCGCCGATCTGACCTGGACGCTGGCCGAGGCGGAGCCGCCCAAGGGCACGCAGGCGGTCTTGTGGGACAACGGGCCGCTGGTCACGCACCCCGGCGGTGGCTACAATGGCGAAGACGCCAGCGTGCTGCAGACGAACCTCGGGCTGAACACCTACGGCTTTGGCAACCAGTTTCTCAACGGCTACCGCATGGCCGACGACTTTACCATCACCGACCCCGCCGGCTGGGACATCCAGCAGATCACCTTCTTCGCCTACCAGACAGGCACCTATGGCTACCCGCCGGTGTCGACCATCACCGGGCTATACTTCCAGATCTGGAACGGCTTGCCCGATGACCCGGGCAGCACGGTAGTCTTTGGCGACTTGGCCACGAACCGATTGGCTGGCACCAGCTGGCCGAACATGTACCGCGTGCTCGACACAGCGATGACCAACACGCAGCGCCCGCCGATGGCGAACGTGGGCACGGCCGGGGTGGTGCTGCCGCCGGGCACCTACTGGCTGGACTGGATGACGGATGGCTCGGGGGCTTCCGGCCCATGGGCGCCTCCAATCTCGATCGTGGGGCAGACGACGACGGGCAACGCGCTGCAGTACACGGGCGCCTGGGCGGCAGCGGTAGACACCGGCCTCGGCACACCGCAGGGCATGCCCTTCATCGTCGAAGGTGCGGTCGCCGGCCCGGGGTTCGATGCGCCGTGGCTCAGTGAGGACCCCGTCAGCGGGACCATCCTGCCAGGCGAGTGCCAGGACGTGACGGTCACCTTCGACTCGACCGGGCTGGCAGCCGGCGACTACTTCGCCAACCTGGTCATCGACAGCAACGACCCCGACGAGCCTCAGGTGATCGTCCCGGTGCAGCTCACAGTGCTGGAGTGCGGCAACACCCTGACCTGCGGGCTGATCACCCACGCCTTGACCCTGGACCCCTACGGCCGCGAGCTGATCAAGTGGTGGGTGGAGGCGGTCGACCAAGGCGGCGCAATCGTGCCGCTGGTGACGGTGGCTGCCGACCTGACGTGGCCGACGGGCGGGCCGGTGAGCCGCACGCGCCTAACCCACTTCGATGGCTACGCCCGCTTCCACTGGGGCTCGGTCGTGCCCGGCACGTGGACGATCGACGTGACGAACATGACCCTGGCTCCATACACCTTCATCGACGGGCCGCAGTGCACGGCCTCGGTGGTAGGCAAGTAGGGCGGGTTTCCAAACCCGCCAGGCTCGGTGCAGCGCACCTGCACGGTGCGCTGCACCTCCTAACGGATCGTTGGCGCCCGGTCTCCTGACCGGGCGCCTTATCCTCTCCATGCGCACCCAGCCGCTCCACAGGCAACTTGACTTTTCGCCCCTTGCATGCTATACTGTCAACAGCGTGGCAGGCCAGGCATGCTTCGGCAAGGGTGCCGGCGGGTCTTGCTGAGTGCGCGTTCGTTGCCCCCGGAGAAAGGAGGTCCACCGAGCGACGAGATTGCTTGTGTTCCCGTGGAATCCTGGTTCTTGGTGAATCCTATCCGATTCCCATAAGGAGGTACCATGAAACTGCACAAGCTTGTGGTTTTGCTCGTCCTCGCAGCCCTGCTCCTGGGCACCCTGCCCGTGTTGGCCCAGGAGCCCGAGAAGACCCTGCCGCCCGTCACCGTCGACAGCGACGCCAACCTCGAGGCAGGCCAAGCCGGGCCTTCAGCGATCTGGCCCGGGCCGGATGGCTTTGGCTACTCAGGCCAGTCCGTGGCCTACAACTGGGTGGAAATCAGCGGCAGCGGCACGCCGATCGCCGGCCTGACCGACGATGGCTACCTTGGGCCCTTCCCGATCGGCTTCTCCTTCAACTTCTACGGGACGGCCTACACGGACTTTTACGCCGCCAGCAACGGCTACATCTCGTTTGGTGCCGGCTCCAGCACCATCACAAACCAGTGCCCCCTGCCAAACGCGTCCGCAGCGAACAACATCATTGCCCTGATGTGGGACGACCTGGACCCCGGGGACACGGGCGACCTGGCCTACTACCAGACCTTTGATCCCTGCCCGATTGGCACCGGCATCTGCCTCGTGGTGCAGTACGACGACTTCTGCCACTACCCCGGCGGGGCCAGCTGTACCATTGCTGGCACTTGGGAGGCGATCCTCTACGCCAACAGCGGCAACGTCATCCTCCAGTACGAGGACGCCGGCGCGGAAGAGGGCTTGAGCTCGACCGAGGGCATCGAAGGCAACGACTTTGGCGCCGGCCATGGGCTTACGTATGCCTGCGACACGGCGGCCTCGGTTGTGGATGGAACCGCCATCGAGCTCTTGTTCCCGACAGGCCTGATGCTGAGCCCAGACACGGCGGCGAAACAGGGCTGCGAGGACAGCGATGTCACCCACACACTGATGCTCGCCAACTATACCGGCGCGGACGCGACCTTCGACCTCGCCTATGCGGGCGTCTGGCCGGTCGGCGGCCCCGCGAGCCTCTTCGTGCCCAACATGGGGACGGCCAACTTTGACGTCACGGTCTCCATTCCGTGCGGCGGCGTGAGCGACGTCACCACGGTGACGGCTTCCGGCGGCGGCTTCTCCGATGCCTCGACACTCACCACATCCTCAACTGCCGGGGGCTTTACCACCTGGGAGGCCATCGACTCCATCAACAGCACAGGCCGCTCGCGGCCGGCCGCGGCCGCTGTGGACGGCAAGATCTACCTCTTCGGCGGCGAGATCTCCGGCGGCCGCGAGGACACAGTCGAGATGTTCGATCCCGCCGTCGGCGAGTGGGTCGACATGGCCGGGCTGATGCCGGTGCCGGCGAGCAACATCTGCGCGGCGGCCATCGGCGGCGACATCTACATCCCCGGCGGCTATCAGTACGCCTCCCCTTACTACATCTCCGACCTCCAGGTGTACCACACCGCGACCGACACGTGGGAAACCGTCACCACCGACCCCTATCCCCTGGTCGCGGCAGGGGTAGGCTGTGCGGCGTCGGACGGCAAGCTGTACGCCTTCGGCGGCACCACCGGCACCTACCAGAACGCTGCCTACGTCTATGACCCGGCGGCGCCCGCGGGCAGCCGCTGGACCCAGCTGGCCGGCATGACCTACACCCGCGCCTACCTGGCCGGAGCGGCGGTGAACGGCAAGATCTACGCGGTGGGAGGCCGCGACAGCGCGACCACCGACTTTGCCTACGTCGAAGCCTTTGACCCGGCGGACGGGCTTTGGCACCCGCTCCCCAACATGAGCTTCGCCCGCGGCGGGCCCGGCGCCATGGTCTGGGGCGACCAGCTCGTCGCCTGCGGCGGAGGTTGGTCGCTCTACCGCAACAACTGCGAGTCGTACGACACGACGCAGGGCTATGCGGGCGCATGGGTCACCCTGCCGCAGACGATGATCGAGGGCCGGCGCACCTTCGCGTACGCCTCGCTGCCGGACGCGCTCTACGCGATCGCCGGCTACAACGGAGCTTTCCTAGCCACGGCGGAGCGGCTGCCGGCCTTTGTCTGCCCGCCTTGCTCGGCGGGACCCGACATCGAAGTCACACCGGCCTACCTGTCCGCCACGCAGTGCCCGGACGTAGTGTTCACCGCGACGCTCCAGGTATGCAACGCCGGGGACGCCGACCTGACGTGGAGCCTGGCTGAGGCTGCGCCAAAGCTGGGCGCAGGAGAGGTGACGCTGCCCGCCCGTGCTGCCAGCGAAGGCAAGGGCACGGCTGCCGGGCCTGTTCAAGCCCGGTCGGCGGGCAGCTACACCATCCAGGGGCGCGCCGGTATCCAGGCGCCGCCCGATGTGCTCCTGGCGGTTGCCGATGGTACTGCCGTCATCGAGGGCCTTCTCGAGGCCTACGGTGACCTGGGCGCGGTGGACGTCTTCGACGCCAGCATTGCCACACCCACCCTGGCCGAGCTCCAGGCCTACGACGTCGTCCTCACCTGGTCCAACTACTTCTACCTCGACGCAACTGCGATGGGCAATGTGCTCGCCGACTACATCGATGTGGGTGGCAAGGTCAGCAACCTCAACTTCTCCATGATCCCGTGGGTCGGCTACGGCCTGGCCGGCCGCTTCGTCACCGAAAACTACACTGCGATGTGGGGCACCAACTACGCCTACAGCGCGCAGTGCCTGGGCACCTACAATGCGGGGCACCCGATCATGGCCGGCGTCACGGACGTCTGCGAGTCCTTCAGGGAGACGGGCACCTACCTGACGCCTGGCTCCACCGAAGTGGCACGCTGGGCAGACAATGAGCTCTTTGTGGCAGTCAAGGACAACGCCACCGTAGCCACCATCAGTGGCTATGTCGGCGATTCCTTCGTGTGGACGGGCCAGATGCCCGACGTGGTGCACAACGCCATCCTCTGGCTGGCCGGTGGGGTGTTCGACGCTCCATGGTTGAGCGAAGATCCGGTCGGCGGTACTCTCGCGCCCGACACATGCCAGGATGTCATGGTCACCTTCGACTCGACCGGGCTGGTAGCCGGCGACTACTTCGCCAACTTGGTCATCGACAGCAACGACCCCGACGAGCCGCAGGTCGTCGTCCCGGTGCAGCTGACGGTCGAGGAGTGTGCCGTCGACACACTGCACATCGCCAACCTGGTCTTCTCGGCCCGGATGGACCCCTATGGACGCTCCGTGACCCGCTGGGATGTCTTTGTGCACAACCAGGATCACCTGCCGCTGGGGATGGTCATGGTCGATATGACCATTACGCCCCCGAGCGGCTCCCCGGTCGTGCGCTCGCTCTACACCAACTTCTTGGGCAAGGCACGTTTCCACTACGGCCACCGGCTGGCGGAGCCGTGGCTGGGGTGTGTGGACAACCTGACCAAGGCAGGCTACGTCTACGAGCCTGGCGGCAACGAAGTGCCCAACTGCGCGCCATAGCGGCAGCCGTAAGGCGGGTTTCCATATCCGCCAAACCTCTCTGAAAGTTGGCGCCCGGTCTCGAGACCGGGCGCCTCATCTGCTCCGAACGTTCCCGCCCGGTCTCCCGACCGGGCGCCAACGGGCTCGTGTCCCCCCCGTACTCCTCCAACCTTAACGCCCCGCCGCGTCACTGGCCTCTCCTCGTGTCTCTTGACTTCCCCGGCCTTCCGTGCTAATATGAAGGTATCGGCGCGAGACAAGCACTCGACGGCAGGGCTGCCGGCCGGCACACAGGGCTTCCGGCCCATCCCTGCCCCCCTTGAAGGGAGGTGATGCGCTTCACAATCTGGCCTTTCGATCGATCGCTGTGACTGTCAGACTCATACGAAAGGAAAGAACAGACCGATGAAGACACGCATCTTGTTATCGACCTTGCTCCTGGTTGCGCTCCTGACAAGCCTGGCCCTCCCGGCCATAGCACAGGGCCCTGCCGTCGACGTGGTCGAGCCCGCCCCCGAGAAGGCACCGCCCGAAGGAAAGGGCTTGCCCGAGTACCCTGGGCTTCCTCACCAGCCCGGCATCGCCGGCGTCGCAACCGACTATGTCTGGGGCCAGACCCTCGGCACCTACACCGAGGTCACCGGTGGCACGCAGCTGACCACCTCCTGCGACGACACCAACTACAACGCCAACCCCATCCCCTTCACCTTCACTTTCGACGGAGCCGACTACACGCAGTTCAGCCTCAACTGCAACGGCTTCATTGCCATGGGTGCCACTGTCTCCAGCTCCTACACCCCCATCAGCTCCGGCACGAGCAACAACGTCATCGTGGCCCTGGGCGGCGATCAGCAGACCAACACGACGAACAGTGAGATCCGCTACGAGACGCTCGGCACCAGCCCCGACCAGGTGCTCGTCATCCAGTGGAAGAACTTCCGGCACTTTGGCGCCACTGGGGACCTCTACAACTACCAGATCCGCCTCTACGAGACGAGCAACCTCGTCGAGGTCGTCTACGGCCCCTTCACCCAGAACGCCACGGCCCGTACTGCGCAGGTCGGCCTGCGTGGTGCCTCCTCCGCCGACTTCAACAACCGCTCCGGCACGGGCGACTGGACGGCCTCCGTGGCCGGCACGCTGAACAGCGCCACGATGGCCCTCACGACGGCCTTCGTGCCTCCCAGCGGCCTTACCTGGGACTGGTCGATCCCTGTAGCCCCGAACCTCTCCCAATCCACCAAGGCGGCTCCGGCCAAGGTTGTCTTTGGACAGCCCATCGAGTACACCATCGAGATCCTGAACACCGGCCTCGCTCCGGCGGCGGGCGCCACTTTGGTGGACCCGATCCCCGTCGGCACGGTCTACAACAACGACGTGGCCTGCTCCAGCGGCCAATGCTGGTACGACAGCGGCACCGTCTACTGGGCCGGCCAGGTGGCAACCCCGCCGAAGGCGCTCGAGGCGCCGCGCGTCGGCCGGCCGCAGGCCGGTCAGCCCGCGGCCAACCTGACGGTGCCGGCGAGCGGCGGTACTGCATCTCCTTCGGCTCACCCCGAAGACGTGCTGTGGGACCAGCCGACCTCCATGGTGCAGGGCGGCTTCTCGGACGACTTCCCGCCGGAAGGCTTCGGAGTCTTCAGCGCCGACGATTTCCAAAATGCAGAGCCCTGGTTGATCGAGACCATCTTCGTGCCGGGCTGGCTCTACTACGGGAACATGTACGACGCTGCAGCCCTTCACTGGTGCATCTACCCCGACGCGGGCGGCCTGCCTGCGGGCCACCCCTACAGTGGGGGCGAGTTCTGGTGTGGCAGCCTGGCACCGAGCGACCCGGCCGTTACCATCGGCGGTTCCTATGCGGGTGACCTGACGCTGGACGTAGTTGCGGCTTGGGGTGCTCCGCTGGCGGTGCCTGCCGGCACCTGGTGGCTGACCCTCTACCCCGAATTCCCCAGCCTATCAACCGATCTGTGGTATTGGTTCTTCGGCGACACCGCCAACCTGTCCAACGCCGCGTTGGTAGATCCGATGAACTACTTCGGCGGAGGATGGACTTCGTGGACGCCTTGGACCAGCCTGGGCGTCACCTACTGGGACCTAGGCTTCCGCCTGGAAGGCACGGCCGGCGAGCAGCCGCCCGAGAACCCCGTCACCGTCACCTTCTCCGTGACGCCCGAAAACCCGGAGTGCGGAATGGTCGTCGTCAATGAAGCCGTCATCGACGATCCCGAGCTCCCGGCGCCTGTCGTCGTGCAGGCCTCGACCGAGGTCTGGCAGATGGTCCTCCTGCACGAGGACTTTGAGGGCGACGTCTTCCCGCCGCTCGGCTGGGCTGAGACCCACGAGATCACCGGCACCCTCTGGACCGATCAGGACCTCGAGCCGCGCGGCAACCTGACCGGCGGTGCCGGCAAGTTCGCCATCGTCGACGACGACTACCACGGCTCGGCAGCCCTCACCCACGCCGAGCTCTGGACGGCGCCCTTTGACGTCCCCGCTGACCCTGGCTTTGTCACGCAGCTCCTCTTCAAGACCGACTACAACAACATCAGCGCCAACGAGTCCGCGGACGTCGACATCAGCCTCGACAACGGCGGCACCTGGACCAACCTGCTGCACTGGAACTCCGACCACCGCGGTCCTCTGACGCAGTCGGTCGACCTGACCCCCTTCGCTGGCGCCACCGGCGCCATCGTGCGCTTCGTCTACGATGACGGCGGCTCCTACGCGTGGTGGTGGGAGATCGACGACGTCCAGGTCGTGAGCTGTTACGTGGCCGCGCCCGAGATCGACGTTAGCCCGCTGGAGCTGAGCCAGACGCTCTGCCCCGACGCGACGGCCGCGCAGACGCTGACCATCTGCAACCTCGGTGACGCGCCGCTGACCTGGGAAATGAGCGAGATCGAGCCGCTCAAGGGAGCCAAAGCCCCCACCGACTTGGGCTTTGCCCAGGACATCGGCTACGTCTCCGACAACTTCGTCAACTTCCCGCTGAACGACTTCACCGGGCAGACGGTCGTCGGCCTCAACACGAACGCCTACTACGGGATCGACTTTGACCCCACGGCGACCGTTCTGTATGCTCTCAACGACACGACCGACCAGCTGGGGACCATCGACCTCGTGACCGGGGCCTTCACTGGCCTGGTTTCGTGCCCGCCCGGCGGCGGTGCCGCCAACTGGACGGGCCTGGCTATCGATCCGGTGAGTGGGGTCTTCTACGGCTCCACCGCCACGCAGCTATTCACCATCGACCCCGCCACGGGGGTCAGCACCCTCGTGGGGACCTATGGCGTTACGACCATGATCGCCATCGCCGTGAATGGTGAGGGCCTGATGTACGGCCACGACATCACCAACGACTCGATCTACCAGGTCGATCCCGCCACCGGTGTCGCGACCCTGGTCGGTCCCACCGGCTACGCGGCCAACTACGCCCAGGGCATGGACTTTGACAACCAGGACGGCACCCTCTACATCTGGCTCTACATCGGCAGTGGGGCCAACGTCTACGGCACGGTCGACCTGGCAACCGGGGCGGTGACCCCGATCGCGGTCGACTCGCCTCTCGGCGAGTTCGAAGGGGCGACCCAGACCACGGCCGGCCCGCCGCCCGACCTCACCTGGCTGAGCGAGGACCCGCTCGAGGGCACGGTCGCGCCCGGCACCTGCCAGGACGTGCTCGTGACCTTCGACTCGACGGGCCTGGCACCCGGGACCTACACCGGCTGGCTGCGTATCCAAAGCAACGATGCCGACGAGGGGCAGATCGATGTGCCGGTCACCCTCACCGTCGAAGAGTGCGGTGCTGACACCATGCACATCGGCGATCTCACCGGCAACCTGGCGATGGATCCCTACGGCCGCATCGTGGCCCGCTGGTACGTGCTGACGCACGACGCTCAGCATGCCGCGCTGGGGCTGGTGGCCGTGGACGCTGCGATCACCGACCCGCTCGGCGGACCCTACTTCCGCACGCGCCTCACCAAGCCAAGCGGCTGGGCGCGCTTCCACTGGGGCCGCAACGCGGGCGGCACGTTCCAGTTGTGCGTCGATAACCTGACGCTGGCCGGCTTCACCTATGTGCCGGCGAACAACGACGTGCCCATCTGCCTGCCGCTGCCCTAAGCGTGCGCTGCGGCGCACCGCTTCTCTGAAGGTTGGCGCCCGGTCTCCCGACCGGGCGCCTCATTCTCTCTCTCGTTTGCGCCCGGTCTCCCGACCGGGCGCCATCCGCAGACCGTAGGGCGGGTTTCCATACCCGCCCAGACTGTGGGCGGGTTTCCATACCCGCCCAGTTGCCAAGAACCTCCCCTCCTGCTATACTAACCGAAATCCCGCTCGCTCCGGAGAGGCCATGAAGCTGCGACTCATTCTGCTGGCTGTGATTGCCACCCTGCTGTTGGCAGCCATCTCGCTGCTCGATGTCTCGGGCCAGGGGCCGGCCGGCCCGTCCAAGGGCGAGCCCTCGCTCGCTTCCGAGCGCGTCGCCCTCGACCTGCCCCCGGCACGCCCCTCCATCCTCGCCACCCACGCCTACACCAGCTCCACGCCCATGGCCATCCCCGACGCCTCCTGTCCCGACCTCATCAGCTCGACCCTCACCGTGCCCGACGGCTTCCCCATCGCCGAGGTCAAGGTCGGCCTCTGGGTCGAGCACCCCTGGCGCGGCGACCTTTCCCTCGTCCTCACCGCCCCCGACGGCACGGCCATCGGCCTCCTAAACCACCCCGACGGCAGCGCCGACAACCTCAATCTTCTCCTGGATGACTCCTCGCCCAACCTGCCCGACTCGGTGGACCACGGCGCGCCGCCGCCCTTCTATCCCTATTGGTGGCAGCCCAGCGACCCCCTCTCCGGTTTCAACTTCTCCGGCTCGCAGGGCACCTGGACCCTGGCCCTGTGCGACGATGCCGCCGGCGATGCGGGCACGCTGCGTGCCTGGACCCTCTTCCTGACCGAGGGGCTTGCCCTTGCGCCCTCCTACCAGGCCGGGGCCGACTGTGCCGGCGAGGTAGTGGCCTACGACGTCGATCTCGTCAACGCCACCGGCCTGCAGCAGAGCTTTGCGCTCTCCTACCAGTCGGAGTGGCCGTCGCAGGGAGCCGCCGAGACGCCGCCCATCCCGGCCCTCACGACGGCAACCCTCACCATCGCCTCGGTGGTGCCCTGGTTCGCAACCGGCATGCAGACCGACCTGCTGACGGTGACCGCATCCGGTCAGGGCGGTGTGCAGGCCCAGGCGCGCATGCTGACGATGGCCTCTCTCGCCTCCGGCTACGCCGACCTGGCCTCGCTCGCTGCCGGCCGCGGCACCAGCGACCATGCCCTGGTCTACGACGGTGGCAAGCTCTTCAAGATCGGCGGCCGCAGCCCCGGCGTCAAAGCCTGGCTGGACGTCTACGACATCGCCTCCGGCACCTGGTCCTCCGGCCCCGACATGCCCGGCCCGCGCACCTGGATCGACGCCGTGGCCATCGGCGGCAGGGTCTATGTCGCCGGCGGCTGGTCCACCTATGCCCAGTCGACGCTCTACATCTATGATCCCGCCTCGAACAGCTGGTCGGCCGGCGCGCCCATGCCCCAGCCCCGCTTCGCCTACGCCGGTGTCGCCCTGGGCGGCAAGTACTATGTGATCGGGGGCACCAACGGCCAGGCCTACCAAAAGACGCTGTGGGCCTACGATCCCGCGACCAACACCTGGAACACCGCCCTGCCCTCCATGGCCATCGCGCGCCGCTACCCCCAGGCAGGCGCTTTGGGGGGCAAGGTCTATGTCGCCGGCGGCATGAGCTCCAACACCACCTACGTCAACACCACCGAGCGCTACGACCCCGCGGCCGGGGCCTGGTCGCTGGCCGCACCGCTGCCCGCCGACGGCTGGGTGCGCGCCGCCGATGCCGTGCTCTCCGACCGCTACCTTGTCCTCGCCGGCGGCGCCAGCACCGACGTCACCGCCTCCGCCGCGGCGCTCGCCTACGACTCGGTCCAGGACCTGTGGGGCTGGCTGCCCAAGATGGGCCACCTCCTCTACGCCCTGGAGGGCGACGGCGACGGCAGCCGGCTCTGGCTGGTGTCGGGCCGGCTGTTCGAGAATGACGTCTGGAGCTACAGCCTCTACAACAGCGGGTCGCTGCCCTGCCCGGCCTGCGTGCCGGTCTATGGTGCCGGCTTCATCTGGACGCCCACCAGCCCGCCCGCCGGCTCGCCCGCCACCTTCACCGCCACGGCCCTGGGCTCGCCGCCCATCGCCTATAGCTGGGACTGGGGCGACGGCACGACCGGAACCGGCAACCCTGCCGTGCACACCTATGCCGCTGCGGGCACCTACACCGTGATCATGACCGCCTCCAACTGCGGGCAGCAGGTCGTGCAGCACAGCGTGACCGTCGGCGCCGGCAGCTCGCTGCACCTCAACGCCAACAAGCTGATCTGGCGCCCCGGGACCGTTCCGGGCACCTACGCCGTCCAGGCCGCGCTGCGCGTGCACGACCAGAACCACGCCGTAGTCCAGGGCGTGACCCTGAACGGCACCTGGACCCTGCCTGATGGCAGTACCGTCGCCCAGGTTGCCGTGACGAACCCGCTCGGCCAGGGCAAGTTCAAGATCCTGAAGAGCCTGACCGGCACCTACCAATTCTGCCTCACAGGCATGGCCAAGGCCGGCTTCGTCTACGATCCGGGTGCCAACGAGGCGCCCGCCTGCAAGACCATCGTCGTTGGACCGTAGCAGCAGGTCCGGTGCGGTGCACCTGCCCTTGGTGCGCTGCACCTCGTAGGTCTCGGTGCGGTGCACCTGTCCTTGGTGCGCTGCACCTGGTAGGTCTCGGTGCGGTGCACCTGCCCTTGGTGCGCTGCACCTCGTAGGTCTCGACTCACAGGAGGGGGAGTATGAAAAACTTGGCCATCGTCCTGCTCCTCGCCATCGTGGCGCTGTCTGCCCTGCCCGCCGCCGCCGCGCCCCAGGCGCTCGGCATCCTCCTCGTCGACGACGACTGGGACTATCAATACACGCACCCCGGCAGCCTCGGCGGTCGGCCTTACTATGCCTCGGCCCTCGAAGCACTCGGGCTCGCCTACGAGGTCTGGGACGTCCAGACGCAGGGCCAGCCGACAGGCGCCGCCATGGAGGGCCGCGATGCCGTCCTCTGGTTCACCGGCTATGCCTACGAGGACCTGAACGACGACCCCGGCGTCTTTACCCCGCAGAACGAAGTCAAGGTCGCGGCCTACCTCGACGCTGGCGGCCGTTTCCTCCTCTCGTCATCCGAGTACTTCTACGACGCCAACACCATCACTCCCTTCATGCAGAACTACCTCGGCGTGCAGGAGATATCCGACGTGTGGGTCTACACCACCCTCCTCGGCACCCCCGGCAGCCCCATCGGGGACGGCATCGGCCCGCTGGCGCTGTCCCGGCCCGATGACTATGGCGAGTATTGGCCGCCGCCCCCTTTTGAGGGGCCCTACGACGACGAGGTCTATCCGCAGCCCGGCACCGGCACCCCCTTCCACTACAACACAGATCCCTTCCCTCCCAATTCGACCAACCACGCCGCCGGCGCCTTCCACACCGTCTATCTCGGCTGGCCCTTCGAGTGGGTCGACACCGTCAACCAGCGGGCCCAGGTGCTCGGCGCGATCCTTGCTTGGATGGGCTGCGCCTGGCCCCTGCCCGGCGCACCGCTCCTCTCGCCCATCGAGAACGCCGACGGCGACGGCGCCTACTCGATCGACTGGAGCGATGCCACCGGCGCGACCCGCTATACGCTGGAGGAGGACGACGACCCTGCCTTCGGGTCGCCGGCCGTGCGCTACCTCGGGCCGGAGAGCCAATTCGCGCTGAGTGGGCAGCCGGCGGGCATCTTCTACTACCGCGCGCGGGCGAGCAGCCCCTTCGGCGACGGCCCGTGGAGCAACACACAGACAGCGGGTGTCGTGCCCGGCGCGTCAGTTCTGGCTGCCATCTCCAACCCCGACGCCAACGGCAGCTACCTGGTCGACTGGAGCGACGTCGCCGGTGCGGCGACCTATACCCTCCAGGAAGACGATACCCCCGACTTCCTGTCGCCTGCCGTGCGCTATGCCGGGGCGGCGAGCCAGTTCCAGGTGGTAGGCCAGTCGACCGGCACCTGGTACTACCGCGTGCAGGCCGCCAACGCGGCCGGCGCCGGCCCCTGGTCCAACACCGAGGCGGCAGTCGTTTTCCTCACGCTGCATCTCTACCGTCTGACGCCCAGCTGGAGCGCCTCTTCACCACCCGGGACCTACAAGGTTACCACCACCGCCTCCGTGCACAACCAGGATCACGGTGTGGTGTCCGGCATCACCGTGAGCGGCAAGTGGAAGCTGCCCGACGGCAGCGTGCTGCAGAAGAGCGCCGTCACCAATCCAAAGGGGATGGCCCCCTTCTCCCTCACAAGCAGCCTGGTCGGCGTCTACCGCTTCTGCGTGACCGGCATGCAGAGACTCGGCTACACCTACAACCCGGCTGCCAACGAGACCAACGTCTGCCGCTCCTTCACCGTCGGCCCGTAGCGGCTGCGCTGCCCCTTCTCCCACCTGTGCAGCGCACCTCCCAGGTGCGCTGCACCTATCCGCCCCACACCGCAAGATCTCTTCTTTCAATTTGACACCTACCTACGCCTGTGCTATACTTGCCCACAGGTATGCGGGCAGGCTGGTCTGTCCGCCGTGGAGGGGAGAAGAGTGACCCGTCGCCCATCGTCCCTGGTCCCATCACTGGCTGGCTATCGAGCCGCCTGGTATTGGCCTGGCAGCCAGGCCGGGTTTTGGGCGCCTCACTGAGGCGCCTAAAACCCGGCCTTTTTCTTTTCCGGGCTGGAGCGTCCGGCCCGGTGGGCTGTTGAGCAAAGTGCTTGTCCGGACCCGAGCAAGCTTCCGCACGAAATCGGCCCGGCGGGCGGAGACATCAGAGAGGAGGTGGTGCAGGAAAACCAACGGTAAGTCGTACCGCGTGCAGCCCGCGGCAAGGGTTGCGCACCGGGGGGCGGCGCGCGCCCCTCACTTAGCACAGTGACGTGAAAGGAGACTTCCCGAAATGAAAAAGTTGGTTTATCTGACGATGTTGTTGGTATTGGTCCTGGGCACCGTGTCCGTGGCTGCCCAGGCCCCCGAGAAGCCGGCGCCCGATCGCGGCGCCATGCTCGGCACTGCCCCGCGCGGTGGGATCGAGGACATCTCCGGCTCCTACGCCGCCTGGGACAACGGCGCCTACGGCAACATGTGCGCCAGTGGCGGGGCAGACTACCTCTGCTTCAACTACCATGTCGAGTCCTACACCTGGTCGTGGCCCTACGGCTTGCAGATGCACCTTCCCGCCGGCTGGAACGCCACCAACGGCTACCTCCTCCAATACTCCTGCACGGCGGCCGGCTATCCCGGCACGTTGACCTTCACCGGCGGCCAGGACGTCAACTTCAGCCAGACCTGGTACCTCTCCAGCGGCGGCGACGAGTGCGACGCCGTCTACTGCATGGACGTCACGACGGGCGGCGCCGGCCCGGCCAACTGGTACATCAACTCCGACGGCTACGGCGGCGGCGTGGTGGACACCTGCGACAACGGCGGCTACTACGCCTGCGGCGAGGCAGTGATGCCCCCGGCCGACGTTCCACCCTGTGCGGCCGGCATCTACCTCAGCCCGGTAGAGCAGTCGGGCTCGGCCTGCGAGGGAGAGGCCATCGCCTACTCGCTCGGCCTCTTCAACAACGCAGGCTACGACGCGACCTTTGACCTGGACTACACCAGCGTCTTCCCGATCAGCGGCCCGCAGAGCATCTATGTGGCCAACGGCACCACCGGGTTCTTTGACGTCGAGGTGACCATCCCCTGCGGCGGTGTCAACGACACGGCCACCGTGACGGCCTCCGATGCCACCTACAGCGACTCCTCGTGGCTGATCTCCAGCGTCTCTGCCGGCGGCTGGGGCACCATACCCGCCTCGGCGCCGAGTTGGGCCGGCATGGGCTACCCCCGCGACGGCTGCTCAGCGCTCAACGCGGCTGGCGAGTGGGTGACCTACATCTTTGGCGACACGACCAGCATCTTTGGCTTCTGGGGCTACAACCATGCCACGAACAGCTGGTTCCAGCCCGGTGCGGCCAACACGCCGGCCGACCGCTGGGCACCCGACTGGGCCTACGACGCAGCTACCAACCTCTGCTACGTCACCGGCGGAGCCAACACCCCGGGCGGCGGCAACCTCACCGATGCCTATGTCTTTGACCCGGTGGCCAACGCCTTCACCGCGCTGGGCAACTTTACCAGCATGCGCGACTTCCACAACTCCTGGGTCGGCACCATCGACGGCACCAAGTACCTCTGCATCGGCGGCGGCGTCAACGCCTCGAGTGTCATGATCCAGGCCACGCAGTGCTACGACATCGCCGGCGGCTTCTGGAATGCAGAGAACGCCCAGATGGCGGCCTTCCCGACCGACCCCTTCGGCGCGGCGGACGGCATCCTGCACGCCCCCGGCGGTGACCAGTTCTGGTACATCGGCGGCGCCATCAACGCGGGCGGCGCAGTCACTGACGAGGCTCGCTACTGGGACGACGCCGACAATGCCTGGCACACCGCCGGCAACACCGGCGCGGCCCGCTACCGCGTCGAGGGCGACTTCCTCGATGGCGCCTACTACCAGCTGGGTGGGTCGTCGGGCGGCTTCAGCCCCACCACCGATATCGTGGTCGGCACCTTTGACGGGACCAACTGGAACTGGGCCACCACGGGCCAGCTGGCCAATGGCCGCATGGACAACCTCGCGACCATCGCCGACGGCACCATCTGGTCGGTAGACGGCTACGGCGCCACCAGTGCCAACTACGTCGAAAAGCTGATTCAGTGCGAGCCGTGCAGCGGTGACCTCACCCTCACCTGCGGCGACTTTGTCGCGCAGCCGGCCATGGATCCCTTTGGTCGGATCTACGTCCGCTGGAAGGTCGAGGCGGTCGATCAGGACGGGCTCGCCACCGCCTTCGTGGCTGTGGATGCCAACATCTGGTCACCGCAGGGCGGACCCTGGAGCCGCACCCGCTGGACGCACTGGGACGGCTTCGCCCGCTTCCCCTGGGGCTCGAACTACTCCGGCGACTGGACGATCGATGTGACCAACATGACCCTGCAGGGCTACACCTTCATCGACGGCGCGAACTGCACCGCGACAGGGTACTGGTAGCCAATAGAATGCGTGCGGCGCACCGCAAGGTGCGCCGCACCTTCATTGTAGGGCGGGTTTCCATACCCGCCGCCTGTCCGGCGGGTTTCCCTACCCGCCACCTGTAGGGCGGGATTCCATTCCCGCCCAAACCCGGCCTGGTACGGAACCCCGGCCTGCATGGCGGGACCGTCACCCGCACCACGTAGGGCGGGATTCCATTCCCGCCCAAACCCGGCCTGGTACGGAACCCCGGCCTGCATGGCGGGATCGTCACCCGCACCACGTAGGGCGGGATTCCATTCCCGCCCAAACCCGGCCGGGTATGGAAACCCGGCCTACATGTCGGGATCGTCACCCGCACCACGTAGGGCGGGATTCCATTCCCGCCCAAACCCGGCCGGGTATGGAAACCCGGCCTACATGTCGGGATCGTCACCCGCCACCTGTAGGGCGGGATTCCATTCCCGCCCAAACCCGGCCTGGTACGGAACCCCGGCCTACATGGCGGGATCGTCACCCGCACCACGTAGGGCGGGATTCCATTCCCGCCCAAACCCGGCCGGGTTTGGAAACCCGGCCTACCTACATGGCGGGACTTCATTCCCGCCCAGGATATACCATGCGCAGTGTTCACCGGTACTACGTGCCCGGGGCCCTCGTATTTGTCACATGTGTCACGCACGGCCGGCGCCCAATCTTTGCGCAGAAGCAGTCGCGGGACCTCCTCTTCGACACCATGCGCCGGGTTCAGGCACTTCACCCGTTTCAGCTGCTTGCCTACGTGGTGCTCCCCGATCATCTCCACTGGCTGATGCGGACCCCGGCACACGTGACCTTCTCCGAGGTCATGCACTCCATCAAGCGGAACTTCGCCGTCAACGTCCGAGGTGCCGGCGGGGACCCCAGCGTGCAACCTGTCTGGCAGCCGCGCTTCTGGGACCACGTCATTAGGGATGAGGCTGATCTCGCCCACCACTGCGACTACATACACTACAACGCCGTCAAGCATGGGCTGTGCGAACGGCCTGAGGACTGGCCCTTTTCCACGTACGGCTTCTGGCTGGACCGAGGAGCATACGAGGTCGGTTGGGGGTGGGCGGAGCCAGCGGGCTTGGAGGACATTGGTTCGGAGTAGGCCGGCCGTAGGGCGGGATTCCAATCCCATCGGCCTACATGGTGGGATCGTCACCCGCCACCTGTGGGGCGGGATTCCATTCCCGCCGGCAGTCGGGCGGGTTTTGACACCCGCCCGGGCCTGCGTCCGCCTACCCCGGCGGCACCACCAGGCACGTGCACGACTCCGCACCGGCGCGCAGGTGGCCGAAATACCTCGGCTCCACCCCCAGCAGCAGCCTCAGCAGCTCGCGGTCGATGCCGCACACCTCGCCATGCTCCCGCGCCACCTGCCGGTAGGGGCAGTTCGAGTTGGTCAGCAGGTACCCACCGTCCGTCTCCGTCCACGCCAGGACAAAGCCAAGCCGGCCCAGGTACTCACACACCTGGTCCAGTCGCTCCTCAAAGCTCTGCCCCGGCAGCGCGGGAGGCCCCTCGTGGGCGATGCGCGCCGCCGTCCCCTGCAGCATCTTCTGCAGCCGGCCGTGCTCCTCCTGCTCCTTGATTTCTCCGAGCAGGTGGCGCGCCAGCTCCCCGTAGGCCTGTGGGAATAGCTCGTCCGCCGCCGGCGTCAGCGTATACACCAGCCGCGGCCGGCCCACCGTCTGCAGGCGGCGCACCTTCGCCGCTTCCACGAGCCCCTGTGCCTGAAGCACGTTGAGGTGGTGGCGGACCGTCATGGGGGTCAGCTCGAGCCGCTCAGCCAGGTCGTCTACCGTCGCCTGGCGGCCCTGCCGAAGGATATCCAAAATCTCCTGCCGTGTGCTCTGCATCTCCAACCTTCCTTCTCTCCGGTTGGACTCTACCACAGGCAGGAGAAATTGTCAATTGTTATGATATTTATGTGCGGCCGCTCAGGCGAGGATCGCCTGCAGCTCCGCCTTGTCGATCGTCTCCACGTCGATCAGGCGCTGTGCCAGCGTGTGCAGCCGGTCCGTGTACTGGCCCAGGATCTCCCTGGCCCGCGCATAGGCGGCGCGCGTGATCCGGCTCACCTCCTGGTCGATCTCCTCCGCCACCGCGTCGCTATAGTTCCGCTGTTCCGAGATCTCCCGCCCCAGGAACACCATCTCCTCCCGGTCGCCGAACGTGAGTGGTCCCAGCCGCGGGCTCATGCCGTACACAGTGACCATCTTGCGCGCCATCTTGGTGGCCCGCTCCAGGTCGTCGGAGGCACCCGTCCACTTCTCGCCAAAGATCATCTCCTCCGATGCCCTGCCGGCCAGCATGGCTGCGATTTCATCCTCGAACTTGTCCTGGCTGTGCAGGTAGCGGTCTTGCTCCGGCAGGCTCAGCGTATAGCCCAGGTTCATGCCCCGCGCCACGATCGACACCTTGTGCACCGGGTCGCAGTTGGGCAGGTTCGATTCGACCAGCGCGTGCCCCGCCTCGTGGTAGGCCAGCACCCGCTTCTCGTCGGCGGTCATGAGCTTGCTCTTCCGCTCCGGCCCGGCGATCACCCGCTCCACCGACTCTTCCATCTCCTCCATGCCGATCGACGTCCGGTTGCGCCGCGCCGCCAGGATCGCCGCCTCGTTGACCATGTTCTCGATGTCGGCGCCGACAAAGCCGGGCGTCCGCCGTGCCAGCACATCGAGGTCGACATCCTTCGCCAGCGGCTTGCCGCGCACATGCACGCCCAGGATCTCCTTGCGCCCTTTGATGTCGGGCCGGTCCAGCACCACCCGCCGGTCGAACCGGCCGGGCCGCAGCAGCGCGGGGTCCAGGATGTCGGGCCGGTTGGTGGCCGCGATCACGATTATGTTAGTGTCGGTGCCAAACCCGTCCATCTCCACCAGGATCTGGTTCAACGTCTGCTCCCGCTCGTCGTGCGAGCCGCCCAACCCGGCGCCCCGGTGCCGCCCGACCGCGTCCACCTCGTCGACAAAGATAATGCACGGCGACTGCCGCTTCGCCTGCTCAAAGAGGTCGCGCACCCGCGCCGCACCCACGCCGACGAACATCTCGACAAACTCAGACCCCGAGATCGAGAAGAAGGGCACACCCGCCTCGCCCGAGACGGCCTTCGCCAGCAGTGTCTTGCCCGTTCCCGGTGGACCCATCAGGATCACGCCCTTGGGGATGCGCGCGCCCAGCGAGATGAACTTTTGCGGCTCTTTCAGGAACTCGACCACTTCCGCTAGCTCCTGTTTCGCCTCGTCCACACCCGCCACGTCGTCGAATGTGATGGTGGGCTTCTCACCCGTCACGACCCGCGCCCGGCTCCTGCCAAACGCAATCGCCTGGTTGTTGGTGCCCTGCGCCTGGCGCATCAGGAACAGGAAGAGGACCGCTACCAGCACCAGCGGCAGGATCGAGCCGGCCACCGCCAGCACCTGCCCCCACGCGCTGGTGGGCTTGACCTGCAGGTCGACGCCGTCCAGCGCCGTGGCGTCCACCCCGAGCGCTTTGAGGCTCTTGGTCAGCTCGGTGCCTGCCTCTTTGCGCGACATCACCTCGTTGCCGTCCTTGTAGGTGACCGCCAATTCGTCGCCGCTGACGGCGATCGACTTGACCTGCCCCGAGCCAATGTCCTGCACCACCTTCGACAGGGTCACTTCTTCCTGGCCCTGCGACATGGGAAAGACCCTCAGCAGCAGCATGCTGACGATCATCAAGATCAACACATACACCAGCGCTCCGCGCCAGCTCGCTCTCACCACACGCCTCCCATGACAGCTCGAAAACCGCTTTTCACGTCCATCGTAAGAGTATACCAGCAGACCGCTGGCAGGGCCAAACGCAGCGAGAGCCAGGGGTGGCCCGGTCCCCTGGCTCTCTCAAAAGGAGGAGAAGAGATTGTACGAGCATACTGTACCACACTCCCACCCCCACCGCTGGACGCAATCTATACGGTTTCCCTACGTTTTCAATTTGCTTGGGGGCGTCCGCCCGCCGGCGGCGCTCCGCGCCTGCCCCTTGCCCGTCGCCGCCCGCGATTGGCGGCCCGCGCGGCAGGCGTGGTACAATGCGCGCAGGGGGGATTACGATGACAGAGTCAATTGTTGAGGTCCGTCTGACGCGAAATCTACGCTACAAGCTTACCTACGTCAAGTTGTTCGAGACCTACCTGGAGTCCGCTTCCGCGCCTGAGGTGGTCGAGCTCCTGCACTCCCTGGTGCAGAGCCAACAGGCGGCGGTTGCCTCTCTCGCGAGCTATCTCCGGCGCCTGGGCCTCCCCACCCAGGACCTGGAGCTGAACGACAAGTTGCTGGAGCAGGCGGCCGGAAGGACCGACCTCAGGGCGCAGCTGCGCTTCGTCTACGACGGGCTGCAGCGTGCGGCGGAGTGGTACCTGACACAGCTCGCCGACAAGCAGATGACGCAGGATCCCGAGCTGCGCCGCCTGCTCCTCGAGCTCGGCGAAGCCGAAGCCGGCAAGCTCTGGCGCACGCAGGCCGTCATGGCCCTGCTCCATGTGCCCGTCAAGGCCGGAAAGGAGAAAGAGCCCGAGGTCGAGGTCGTGCCCGAGCCGATGGACCTCGACAACTGGCGGCCCCGCCTGATCGACGACTTTGCGCGGCCCGGCTGGGCGGGCGGTGACAGGCCGCCGCAGCGACGCAGCCCGCAGGACCGGCCGCGGCGCAGGGGGCTCTAGGCGCGGCCGGTAGAGACCGCATCCGGATCAAGCAAGGAGGGACCACGATGGAGATCAAGAAGGTGGGTGTCATCGGTTGTGGGCTGATGGGCTCCGGCATCGCCGAGGTGGCTGCCCGCGCCGGCTACGGCGTCGTTGTCCGCGAAGTGAACGACGACCTGCTGCAGAAGGGCCTGGCGCGCATCCAAAAGTCGCTCTCGACGGCGGCAGCCAAGGCCAAGATCACGCCCGACGAGGCTGCCCAGGCCTGGGCGCGCATCCAGGGCACGCTGAGCTTGGCCGGCTTTGCCGATTGTGACCTGGTGGTGGAGGCAGCCGTGGAGAACATGGCCCTCAAAAAGGCGCTCTTCGCCGAGCTGGACGGCATCCTGCCTCCACACGCCATCCTCGCCAGCAACACCTCATCACTCTGTGTGACCGAGATGGCCAGCGTGACCCGGCGCGGCGACCAGGTCCTCGGCATCCACTTCTTCAACCCCGTGCCCGTCATGCCGCTCATCGAGTTCGTCCGCACCATCCTCACCAGCGACGAGACGATGGCCACCGCACGCCAGTTCGGTGCCTCCCTCAACAAGACCATGGTCACCGCCAAGGACACGCCCGGCTTCATCGTCAACCGGCTCCTCATCCCCTACCTGCTCGATGCCGTGCGCGTCTACGACGAGGGGCTGGCGACCCGCGAGGACATCGACACCGCCATCAAGCTCGGCCTCAACCACCCGATGGGCCCGCTCACGCTGCTCGACTTTGTCGGCGTGGACACCACCCTCTTCATCGCCGACGCCATGTTCGAGGAGTACAAGGACCCCCGCTACGCGGCGCCGCCGCTCCTGCGGCGCATGGTGCTGGCGGGGCAGGTGGGCCGCAAGTGCGGCAAGGGATTCTACGACTACCGGTAGGGCAGGTACCCCATGGCCTACGAGAACCTGATCGTCGAGCGCGACGGCCCCGTCGTGCGGATCGTCTTCAACCGCCCGCACGTGCTGAACGCCCTCAGCCGTGCCACGATGCGCGACCTCGATGCGGCTGTCGATGAGGTGGCTGCCGATTCGTCCGCCCGTGCCCTCATCCTGACCGGGGCCGGCGACAAGGCCTTTGTGGCCGGCGCCGACATTGGCGAGTTCAACCTACTGACCTCTGCCTCCGACTCGGCTGCCTTTGCCCGGCGCGGGCAGGCCGTCCTCGCCAAGCTGGAGGCGCTGCCCAAGCCCGTAATCGCGGCCATCAACGGCTTTGCTCTGGGCGGCGGCTGCGAGCTGGCCCTCGCCTGCGACATCCGCCTCGCCGCCGACACGGCACGCCTGGGCCAGCCCGAGATCAACCTCGGCATCATCCCCGGCTATGGCGGGACGCAGCGGCTGGCGCGCCTCGTCGGCGAAGGCCGCGCCAAATGGCTCTGCATGAGCGGCGAGATGGTGGACGCTGCCGAGGCGCTGCGCATCGGCCTCGTGGACCGCGTGGTGCCGGCGGCCGACTTGGACCGCGAGGCGCGGACGATGGCTGCCAAGCTCGCCTCCAAGGCGCCGCTGGCGCTGGCGCTGGTCAAACAGGCGGTCCACGAAGGGCTCGAGGGCTCGCTGGCGGCCGGCCTCGCCCACGAGGCCGCGCTCTTTGGCCAGGTCTGCAATTCGGAGGACCGCGCCGAGGGGGTGAGCGCCTTCCTGGAAAAACGCAGAGCAGTGTGGCGCGGCCGGTGACCGAGGCTTCCCTCATCCGCACGCTGGGCGTCACCAAGCGCTACGGGAGTGTCCTGGCGCTCGACCGCCTATCCCTCCAGGTGCCCGAGGGGAGCGTCCTCGGCCTGCTGGGCCCCAATGGCGCCGGCAAGACCACCTTCCTGCGCATCCTGATGGGCTTTCTCTTCCCCGAGGAGGGCACGCTCGACCGCGGCGGCCTCGCGCCCTGCCAGGTCGGTTACCTCCCCGACCGCACCTTCTACCCGCCTCGCCTGCGCGTGCGCGAGTATCTGAGCCTCTCCGGCCGGCTCTCCGGCCTGCGCGGCAGCGCGCTCCGCGGCCGGGTGCAGGAGCTGCTCGCCGCCATGGGCCTTGACCAGGCTGCCGGAACGCGGCTGGGCGGCTGCTCGCGCGGCATGCTCCAGCGCGTGGGCTTGGCCCAGGCACTGCTGGGCGACCCGCCCCTGCTCCTCCTCGACGAGCCGATGCTCGGCCTCGATCCCTCCGGCCAGAAACTCATGCGTGACCAGGTCGAGGCCCTTCGCCTGGCGGGCAAGACGATCCTACTCTCCAGCCACAACCTGTCCGACGTCGCCCGCGTCTGCACCCACGCCGCGGTGCTCAGCCATGGCCGCCTGGTCCTCTTCGGCCGGCTCGATGCGCTTCTCCCTGCGCGGCCGGAAGTCACCATCCAGACCGGCCCCATGCCGGCCGGCTTGCCCTCGGCCATCCGCAGCCTGGCCCCCGGGGTCCTCGTCTCCGAGAATCGCATCAAGCTCGCCGGGGACGCCGCAGAGCGCAAGGCCGATGTCCTTGGCCTGCTGCTGGGCGCCGGGGTCGACATAAGGGAGCTGGTCGAGGCGCGCGCCACCCTCGAGGAAGTCTACCTGGAGGCGACGCAGGGATGAGCCGCGTGTGGGTCCTCACTGGCTACCTTGTCCGCGCGTTGTTCGGCTCGCTGGCGGGCATTGCGCCTCTGGCGGCTGCGGTCGCTTTTGGCTTCATCGCCTTTGAGTATGGGATGGACCAGGCGCAGCTCATCACCGTCGGGGGGCTGGGCATCGGCGCCATCGGCTTCCTGGCGACCCTGCTCATGGCCGGCAAAGCCGACCGGGCGTCGACTTACCTCCTCGCCGGTCGCCTGCACAGCCGCGCCGAGCTGCTGGCGGCCATCGGCGCCGGGGGCTGGTCTGTCACCTGGGCCCTCGCGCTCGGCATCGTCGCCGCCAACCTGCTCGCCGGCCGGCTCACCCTCTCCTGGCCCTCGCTCCTCTGGATTGTGCCCACCTGGTCGGCCCTGTGGCTCTTTACCTCCGCTCTGGCCCTCGCCCTGTCCGGCCTGGTCGGCCGCGGGGCCTCGAGCCTGCTGGGCTACGTGCTGCTCGTGGCACTCCTGGTCGCCAACGACCGCCGGACCGAGTTGGCAGAGCGGGGGGCCGGCTGGGCCGTACGCATCGTGGAGCGGCTGACCTGGCCCGTCGGCACACTGCTGGCAGAGGCTTCGGGCGGCCTCTACGGCCGGACCTACCTGGTCGCGCTGGCGCTTCTGCTTCTCGTTGCCGTCGCGCTCTTTCTGCTGGCCGACTATCTCTTCCGCGACAAGGACCTTCTGTGGAGCGAGTGACCGGCAGCGACCAGCTTCTTTGCGCCGTCGAGACGGCCCGGCGGGCGGGCCGCCTTCTGCGCGACCTCTTCGAGCGCGAGCACACCGTCCGCACCAAGAGCTCTGCGAGCGACCTGGTGACCGAGGCCGATACCGGCTCCGAGGCCCTGATCGTCGAGTCGCTCCGCGCCCACTTTCCCCAGGTTCCCATCCTCTCAGAGGAGGGCCTGGGCGACCTGGCTGCGCTCTCGGAAGAGGAGGATGCCGACGGCGCCGTCACCGCCGCCTGGGCCTCTGCCCTCTGGATTGTGGACCCACTGGACGGCACGGTGAACTATGCCCATCGCTACCCCAGCTGGGGGGTCTCCATTTCCCTGGCAGTCGGTGGGCGTGTCCAGGTGGCTGCGACCTGCGATCCCATGCGCGGCCACACCTATTGGGCCGAGCGCGGGCACGGCGCCTGGTGCGACGGCCGGCGGATGCAGGTGTCCAGGGTGGCGCGCCTGGGCGAGTCGCTTCTGATGACCGGCTTTCCCTACAATCGCGAGGCAGGCGGCGACAACAACCTGGCCGAGTTCAACGCCCTCATGCCCAAGGTGCACGCCGTCCGGCGCGCTGGCGCAGCCGTCCTCGACATGGCGCATGTGGCCGACGGCCGCCTCGACGGCTACTGGGAAAAGCACCTGCGCCCCTGGGATTGGGCGGCCGGCTGGCTGCTCGTGGAAGAGGCCGGCGGCACCGTCACCCGCATCGACGGGCGCCCCTGGTCGCTGGTGAGCGGCACCCTGGTAGCCACCAACGGCCCCATCCACGCCGAGCTCCTCGCCGCCCTCCAAGCCGCCCGCTCGTCTCGGTAGGGCCTCCTGCCCGTCGTCCCTGGTCCGTCGTCGATCGTCCATCGTCCGTGGTCCATCGTCCATGGTCCATCGTCCATGGTCCATCGTCCATCGTCCACGGTCCATCGTCCATCGTCCATCGTCCACGGTCCATCGTCCATCGTCCATGGTCCGTCGTCCTCTTACCTGGCCTCGTGCCCCTCTACAACCCTTCGATCTCCAGGAACTCCTTCAGGATCCGCGCCGTCGCACCCCAGATCGTGTGCTCTCCATAATCCCAGAAGAGCAGCTCCACCTGCCGTCCCTCGAACTCCACCTCTTCCCTCCGCAGGTTCGACCCATCACGCAGGAACGACAGCGGCACCTCGATCACCTTTTCGACCTCGGCCGGGTTCGGCCGCCATGGGTAGGGGTAGGGGAGCACGCCCACGACCGGCGTGATGGCAAAGTAGCTGCTCGTCCACATGTCGTCCAGCAGCCCCAGCACTTGGACCTGGTCGTCCGGCACCCCGATCTCCTCGAACGTCTCGCGCAGGGCCGTAGCCAGAATGTCCGCGTCGTCCTGGTCGCAGGCACCGCCTGGGAAAGAGATCTGCCCCCTGTGGTGCTGCACCTCGTTCGTTCGCTGTGTGACCAGCACATGCCACTCGCCCTCCTTCTGGAGGAGGGGCACCAGGACGGCGGCGCAGCGGTACGCCGGGTCCTTGCAGGTGCGGCGCGGTCGCGCCGTCAGCAGCGAGCGCAGCCGCTCCATATAGGCGGCGGGTGGCAGCGGTGCTTGGCTCATGCTGCTCCTCACTGCGGAAGCCTGCGGATAACCACCAGGGTCAGGTCATCCGACGCCAGCGCACCGGCCGTAAAGTGCGCGACGGCCGCCTCGATCGACTCGCCCATCTGCGCGGCGGTCTGGTGCCGGGCAGCGCGTGCTGCCTCGGCCAGGCGCCCACGGCCAAAGAAGGTGCGTCCCTCGCCCGGCGCCTCGATGACGCCGTCCGTGTAGAGAACGAGCGTATCGCCCGGCTCCATCCGCACCGTGCGCTCCTCGTACTCGAGGTCCGGCAGCACGCCCATCGCCATGCCTCCCGTCCGCAGCTCTTCCACCTGCCCGCTCGCCGCTCGAACCAATACCGGCGGCGGGTGCCCCGCATTGACGTAGGCAATCTCGCCGCTTCCGGGGTCCAACACCAGGTAAAAGAGCGTGACAAAGAGTTCGGCCCGCGTGTCGGCCAGGATTAGGTCGTTCGCGGTAGCCACGGCCGCCGCCGGCGGGCGGCCTGCGATCGCCATCGTTCGCAGCAGCGTGCGCGACAGTGCTGCGTAGAGCGCCGCCGGCACCCCCTTGTCTGCCACGTCCGCCACGGCAATGCCGATCCGGTTCGGCTCCCGCCCCGGCTCCGGCGGCTGCGGGATAAAGTCGTAAAAGTCGCCGGCCACCTCTCTCGCCGACCGCCAGATGGCCGCAATCTCCCAGCCGGGGATGTCCGGGCAGTGCTCTGGCAAAAAGCTCATCTGGATGCGCTTGGCCACCGCCAGCTCCTGCTTCATGCGCTCCTGCTCAGCTGCCTCCTGCATGAAACGGTCCGTCTCGATGGCCACCCCCACCTGGTCGGCAATCCCGGCCAAGATCGCGATGCGCCGGTCTGTCAGGCGCCGGAACGAGCCCGAGCAGGCCATCTCCATCAACGCCGCAACGTCGCCTCTCACCATCACGGGCAGCAGCAGCGGCGTGCTGTCGCCCAATGCCGTCTCGAGGGCCGACAGCTGCGGCACCTGCCCGGCCGTGGCATATCGCTTGCCTGCTGCCTCTGTCCATTCCGGCAGCTCCTCCTGCTTCAGGCGCGCCGCCCAGAAGGCCTTCTCGGCCCCCTCAGGCAGCCCATAGTGCAGGTGCGGAGTGAACACCTCCTCCTCACCGGGCAGGAAGAGGGCGCAGCCGTCGACCCCGACCAGCATGGGCGTGATGCGCAGCACGGAGGTCAGCGACTCCTGCAGGGTCGCGGAGTGGCTGACCGCATCGGCCACCTGCAGCAGCGCCATGGATGTGTAAGCCTCTTCCTCCTGCGACTGCAGCAGGCGGGCGCTCAGGATGGCCATCGCCGCCTGGTGCGCCAGCCCGTTCAGCATCGCCATGACGCGCTCGTCGATCTTGTGCGGCAGCGCGGCATAGTCGGCGATCATGGCGCCCAGCAGCTCCCCCTGCGCGACGAGGGGCAGTATCACCATCTGCCGGACCTGGAAAGCCTCGACCAGCTCGGGGGGAACCAGGGTTCCCGGCTGCGAAGCGTCGACCAGGATGGGGGCTCTCTCCTGCCGCACCAGGTCCAGTGCCGGGAAAGTGTTGGCCGGAAAGCTCATCGCCGCATACTGCTCGCGCTGCTGCTCGGTCAGTCCGTAGGCCTCCGTGGGAAAGAACGCCTCTTCCTCCTCGTCCCACCGCACGATTCCGCAGCGCTCCACGCCCACCAGCATCGCCGTCAGCCGGACGACCGTGGTGAGGATCTCGTCCATGTCAGACAGGAGGCTGAGCGCATCAGAGACCTGCAGCAGTGCCGTGGAAAGCCACACCTGCTCCTTCTCCGCCTCGTACAGCCGTGCCTCCTGGATTGCGATGGCGACTTGTGCTCCGACCGTCTCCAGGATAAAGAGGTCGTCCTCCGAAAAGGCCCCGGCCTCATTGCTCTGCACGTCGAGCACGCCCACCAGCTCAGCCTCGAGGCACAGGGGCACGGCCACCTCGGAGCGTGTCTCCTTGAGCGCACGCCACGGCCGGTACCGCTCGTCTTTCTCCACGTCGTTGGCGATGGCCGGGCGCCCCTCTGCGGCGACCCAACCGATCATCCCATGCCCCCAGTCGACCGCGACGGGCACCTCGCCCTCGCCCGCGCTGGAGCTTGCCTGGAAGTCAACCCTCTGCGCCTCCCGGTCGGCGGTGAATACCCCGACGTAGTAGTACCCAAAGTTCTCGCGCACCAGTCGTACCGTCTGCTGGAACAGCTCCTCCAGGTGCAGCGTCGCCGTGACCTGGCGCGAGACCTGGCCGATGGTCTGCAGCTGCCGCACGCGCTTGCGCTCCTGCTCGTAGGCCTGTGCCTTCTGAATGGCGAGCGCGGCCTGGCTCGCCATCGCCGAAAGCACCCGCTCGTCGTTGGCGCTGTAGGCATCCGTCCGGTAGGACTGCACCGAGAGAGTCCCGATCACCTGCTCGCCGGCCATCAGAGGGACAAAGAGTGCCGATCGGGGCGGCCGCTCGGCCACATACACTGGGCGCGCCGGCAGCGATTCCATCTCCGCCTGGAAGTCACGCACCCGCAGTGGCTTCTTGGACTCGCGCATCCAGTTCACCAACCCGACCCCCGGGCTCAATGGGAAGGCCCGCTCGGCCTCCTGCTTCCCCTCGCGGACCCACAGCTTGATGGCATACGTCTCGCGCTCAAAGAGGCCCAGGTGAAAGATCGTCGTGTCGACGATGCGGCTGGTATGCTCGTGGAGCAGCCGGCACACCGCGGCCACGTCGAACTGGGCCTGTGCGATCGCGCGCCCCACCTCTTCCAGCGCCGAGAGCTCCGCCACGCGGCGGCTCAGCTCAAGCTGGCTCTCGGACCAGCGCCGCACGAGGTAGGCGGCCGCCAGGAAGGCGGCGGCCAACAGCAGGACGCCCGCAGCCAGCAGCACCAGCCAGGGCATCTGCCCGGCGCCCTTGGCCACCGCGAGCGCGGTGAGCTCTGCGCCCACCAGGCCGGCGATCAGCGGGAGAAGGCCGACCAGGAGCGTCCGAGGCGAGGACAGGGGATGGCCCCTTTTCACACTCCCGGTTGGGTAAGAGGCAGGCGTCTCGGGCTGCAAGCGGGGACCCTCAGGGCGTGAGGCGCTTGACCAGCACCAGTTCGTTGCCCAGGATCGGGTCGAAGGAGAATTCTGCCCGGTCCATGGTCCTGCGGATCAGGTAGAGGCCCAGGCCGCCGAGGCTGCGTTCCTCCAGCGGCGCATCCACGTCGGGCACCGGGACGCAGTCGGGCTTGAAACAGCGCCCCCAGTCGCGGATGCGCACCACAAAGTCGAGCCCTTCGCAGGCACACTCCACTTCCATCTCGCCGGGGGGCATCCCCTCGTAGGCGTGGTCGATCACGTTGGCGCACGCCTCATCCACAGCGATCTGGATGCGGCGGACTTCTCGCTCGTCAAACCCCATCTTCCGGGCGCACTCGCCCACGCAGTCAAGCGCTTCCGGGATCGACTCCAGGGTGGCGTGCAGTCTCAATCTTCGCCGTTTTCCCATTCCACATCCAAGTCCAGGCACTCCGGCGGCATACCCCGTGGCAGGGCAGCGCCAAAGCACGCCTCGGCGCAGCCCCAGTCCATCCGGGACGACCGCCGGTCGGGCCTAGACACTCCCCACGGCGTCGACGTCGCTGTCGTAGAACTTGAACAACCGGTCAAAGCCGACCAGGTCAAAGCTCTCCCGTAGCTCCGGGCTGACCTCCGACAACGCCAGGTCGCCTGCCGGCACTGCCTTGCGGACCTTCATCAGGCCGGACAGAAGTGCCTTCAGGCCGGCGCTGGAGATAAAGTCGCACTGCGCCAGGTTGACCACCAGGTTCCTTTGTCCGGCAGCGATGAGCCCCAGCAGCACCTTCTCCAGGTCGGGTGCCGTTGAGCTGTCGATGCGGCCCGCCACTGTGATCAGCTCACAGCGCCTCAGCGCTTGGGTCTTGATTTCCATGCTTCTTCCTCCTTCGGTGCAGATCTAACCCGATTCTACCACACCCTGCCCGCTATGACAAGTGGGCAGCCACGCCGTTCTCCGCTACCCGTCCCATCCGTAGTGTAGGGCCTTGTGCCCGTTCCGCCGCCCCGCGTCCCATGTGCGACGCCGCCATCGCCAACCCAATGAACAGCCAAAAAACCGCCACCGAATGCGGAAAATCCAGGTTGAAAAAATAGTGGTCAAAGATCCCGCCCACCAGCATACCGGCCACCGACGCCGCCAGCCCGAGCAGGATCCCGGCCGGCTCGCCGCTGGGGTCCATGCCGGCCCACGCTCGCCGCACCTCCCGGAAAAACAGGACGAGCACCAGCAGGAAGGCGCCCAGCCCGACGAACCCCATCTCCTCGGCGATCAGCAGGTACACGTTCGAGACCCCGATGTACAGGCTCGCCTCCGGCGTAGAGATAAAGCCCACTCCGATCCAGGGGTGCCGGCCGATGAGCAGCAGCGCATCCTTGTACTCGCCGAGCCGCATCTGCGTTGCCAGGTCCTGCCGCTGCAGCCCTTCGACAAAGTGCTGGACATACTCCTGCGTCTGTGGCAGCAGGAGGAGCAGCACACCCGCGGCGGCCATGGCCGGGATGAGCTTCCGGTAGCGGACCAGCGCCAGGACCGCGAGGCCAACGGCAAAGCCGGCCATCGACCCGCGCGAGTAGGTCAGGTACAGGCACAGCGCATCCACCAGCACCATCCCGCCCAACATCCACCGGCGCAGCACCGGCTTGGGCGCAAAGAGCTGCGCCGCCGTGAGCGTCGTCACCAGGATGAGCAGCCCCCCCAGCACGTTCGGGTCCGTCGAGGTCGATATGGCGCGCATCGCCTGCGCCGGGTCGTCCTCGACGTAGCGCAGGACCCCGGCGCCGGTAGGATAGCCAAACCGCCCCAGCGCCGAAAGGAGGCGAACAGAGAAGCTGTCGGGCAGGTAGTAGAGCCCCACGCCGATCAGCGCGGCGGCGAACCCGGCGATCATCAAAAGCCGGACCAGCGTCCGCATCTGCTCTGGCGTCCGCACCGTGTTCAGCACCACAAAGAGCAGCCCGATGCTCAGCAGCAGCTCCGCAAAGTGCCGCACCACGTACTGGTTGAGGGCTGAATGGCCCATTCCCGCCACGAACGAGGCGCACGCCAGGAGCATAAAGACGGCAACCGGCCGGCCCAGGGGACCCGCCACCAGGCTCGCCTCCTTGCCCGTCGCGATCCGCAGCAGCCAGACCAGGTAGAGGCAGATGAACGCAATGTCGAGAAAAGTCGGGGTGAAGCCGATCTTGAAGGGCAGGGCACCAAAGGGCAGCAGGCAGATCAGGCCGATCAGCGCCGCGAACGACCATGTCATGCTGCGCAGCATCAGCAGCCCCGCCGTCAGGGCCAGCGCGCCCGCCAGCGCATACACCGGCGACAAGATCGCGGCATACGCGCCGGCGACCAGGCCGGCTGCCACGCACAGCGCGGCGAGTGCCGCCGCCGCGAACCGGCGGTCGGTATCGAAGAGAACGCGCCGGAGACTGGTCATAGCGGGAGTGGATGGGAGTCGAACCCACCAGGGCCGCCTCTGCAGCACCCCTCAAACGGTTTTGAAGACCGCGGAGCCCACCGGGACTCAACCACCCCCATGCGCACGCCAGGATAGCCCCAAACCCCCGAATCGTCAAGTCCCTGCAGGCGTCCGTCCCGTAGGGCGGGTCTCCATACCCTCTCACCGGATAGGTGCGGTGCACCTTCAGGGTGCGCTGCACCTCCCGCACTCGCGTAGTGTAGCCCCTTGTGGGCGTCCCGCCCGTAGGGCGGGTTTCCATACCCGCCGTCCCCCCGTCCCGATGGCAAAATCTCACCGTCCATCGTCCATCGTCCGTCGTCCGACGTCCGTCGTCCATCGTCCATCGTCCATGGTCCGTCGTCCTCCTTCCCGTCCCCGCCACTTGACGCCCGCTCCGCGCCGCTGTATTGTGTACCGCGCTTGACAATGGATCCGACTGCGCCGGCTCGATCCCTGTCTCATCATTCACCGCTGCCAATCGACCGGGCCGCCTGCCGCTCCTGAAACCGATTCTCTTCCTGGAGAGACGCCATCGAATGCTGAGACTTCGCAAGTACCTGAAACCCTATCTCTTGCTGATCCTCATCTCGGTTGTCCTGCTCTTTGTGCAGGCCAACGCCGAGCTCGCGCTGCCCGACTACCTCTCCAAGCTCGTCAACAACGGCATCCAACAGGGCGGCGTCGAGGGCTCCGTGCCCGCGGCGATCCGCCAGGTCCAGATGGACAGGCTCCTCATCTTCCTGGACGCCCCCGGCAGGGAGCGGGTGCTGGCTTCCTACACGCTGGTCGAGCCGGCTTCGCCGGAGGCCGCGCAGCACATCGAGGCATATCCTGCCCTCGCCGAGGGCGGAGTCTACCTGCTCAAGGATCTGGACCGAGACAAACTCGATGCCCTCAGCCCTCTCATGGCCAAGGCCCTCGTGACGGTCTCTGCCATCCAGCAGATGGTGGCCGATCCCGCCAAGGCAGCGGCCATGGGGCAGCAGGCGGGCTTTGACCTCAGCCAGCTCCCTGCCGGCATGGACCCCTTTGCTCTGCTGAAACAGATGCCCGCCGCGCAGTCTGCCAAGCTGGGCGCGGCGATCGACGCCCAGTTCGCCGCCCTCGGCGACTCCATGATCACCCAGATGGCAGGCGGTGCCGTCAAGGCCGAGTACGAGGCCTTGGGCATGGACATCGCCAAGGTCCAGCGCGCCTACATCCTGCGCATCGGCGCCCTGATGCTGCTCGTCTCCCTTTTAGCCGGCGCCTGCACCATCGGCGTCGGCTACCTCGCCTCCAAGACCTCGTCCGGTGTCGCGCGGGACGTCCGGCAGGCGGTCTTTCGCAAGGTCGAGTCCTTCTCCTCCGCCGAGTTCGACAAGTTCTCGACTGCGTCCCTCATCACCCGCTCGACCAACGATGTGACCCAGGTGCAGATGGTCATCGGCATGATCATGCGCATGGTTCTCTTTGCGCCGATCATCGGCATCGGCGGCATCATCCGCGCCCTGGACAAGTCCCCCAACATGTGGTGGATCATCGCCCTCGCCGTGATTGTCCTGGTGGGGCTCATCCTCATCGTCTTTGCCATCGCGCTGCCCAAGTTCAAGATCATCCAGAGCCTGATCGACCGCCTCAACCTGGTCATGCGCGAGCACCTCTCGGGTATGATGGTCATCCGCGCCTTCAACAAGCAGGCCGACGAGGCAGCGCGCTTCGACAGGGCCAACACCGACCTGACGAGCACCAGCCTCTTTGTCTCCCGGGTGATGGTGACCCTCTTCCCCATCATGATGGTCGTGATGAACGGCATCTCGCTGCTCATCATCTGGGTCGGTGCCCACCAGGTGGCCGAAGCCACCATCCAGGTCGGCGACATGATGGCCTTTCTCCAGTATGCCATGCAGATCGTCTTCGCCTTCCTGATGCTGTCGATGATGTTCATCTTCCTGCCCCGGGCAGCCGTCTCGGGCGACCGCATCGCCGACGTGCTCGAAACCGGTGCCTCCATCACCGACCCGGCCGAGCCCAGGCCCTTCCCGGAGCCCTTCACCGGCCAGGTGGAGTTTGACCACGTCTCCTTCCGCTACCCCGATGCCCAGGAGGACGTGCTTCGCGACATCACCTTCACCGCCCGTCCCGGCGAGACCACGGCCTTCATCGGCTCCACAGGCTCGGGGAAATCGACGCTGGTCAACCTGATCCCGCGCTTCTACGACGTCACCGGCGGCGCCATCCGCCTGGGCGGCGTCGATATCCGCCACGTCCGGCAGGCCGACCTGCGGGACAGGATCGGCTACATCCCGCAGAAGGGACTCCTCTTCTCGGGGACGATCGAGAGCAACCTGCTGTATGCCGATCACGATGCCACGCCCCAGACTCTGCAGGAGGCGGCGGACATCGCCCAGGCCAGCGAGTTCATCCTGGCCGAGCCGGAGGGCTTCTCTGCCGAGATCGCCCAGGGCGGCGCCAACGTCTCGGGTGGGCAGAAGCAGCGCTTGGCCATCGCCCGCGCACTGGTGAAAAAGCCGCCCGTCTATATCTTTGACGACAGCTTCTCCGCCCTGGACTTCAGGACCGACTCGGCCCTGCGCCACGCGCTGAGGGAAAAGACGGGCGATGCGACCGTGCTGATCGTCACCCAGCGCGTCGCGACGATCAAGGGCGCCGATCAGATTGTAGTGTTGGACGAAGGGCGGGTGGTCGGTGCCGGCACCCACCGTGAGCTGATGGAGGGCTGCGAAGAATACCGCGAGATTGCCTTCTCGCAGCTCAGCAAGGAGGAGCTGGCATGAGCGACCGCAATGCAGCCCCAGCCACACCCGATCGCACGCCTGCTCGCCCCACCAACCGCGGCCCGAGGGGCGGCCCCGGCGGGAGCCACGGCCCCATGGCCATGATGCGCGGCGAAAAGGCCCGCGACTTTCGCGGGACGATGCGCAAGCTGATCGCCTACCTCGGAGCCTACCGGCTTGCCATCCTGGGCACGATGGTTCTCGCCGTCGGCGCCACCATCTTCTCGATCCTGGGACCCAAGATCCTGGGCAGGGCAACCACCAAGCTCTTCGAGGGGGTCGTCGCCCAGGTCACCGGCACCGGTACCGGCATCGACTTCACCTACATCGGCCGCATCCTCGTCACCGTGCTGATCCTCTATGGCGTTTCGGCCCTCTTCAGCTACGCGCAGGGCTGGATCATGGCCAACATCTCCAACAACGTGGCCTATCGCTTTCGCCGCGACATCGCCGACAAGGTCAACCGGATGCCCTTCCGCTACTTCGACGGCACCAGCCACGGCGAGGTCCTCTCCCGCCTCACCAACGACGTCGATACCGTCAACCAGACACTCAGCCAGAGCCTTTCCCAGATCATCTCGTCGGTGGTCACCGTGATTGGCGTGCTGGTCATGATGCTCACCATCAGCTGGCAGATGACGTTGGCGGCGCTGCTCATCGTGCCCGTCTCGATGGCCTTCATCGCCTTCATCGTGAGCCGCTCGCAAAAGTACTTCAAGCAGCAGCAGGACTACTTGGGCCATGTCAACGGACACGTCGAGGAGATGTACGGCGGCCACGTGGTCATGAAGGCCTTCAACGGCGAAGAGGACAGCGTCCGTCGCTTTGACGGCCTCAACAGCACGCTCTACGATTCGGCATGGAAGTCCCAGTTCCTCTCGCTCCTGATGATGCCCATCATGAACTTTATCGGGAATCTGGGCTACGTCGCCATCTGCGTCCTCGGTGCCGCCCTGGCTGCCCGCAGCGCGATCACCGTCGGCGACATCCAGGCCTTCATCCAGTACGTCCGCTCCTTCACGCAGCCCATCACCCAGATCGCCAACATCTCGAACGTCCTGCAGCAGACGGCCGCGGCGGCAGAGCGAGTCTTCGAGTTCCTGGCCGAGGCGGAAGAGCTGCCCGACGTCGAGCACGGCGCAAGCCCGGAGCACATCCAGGGGCACGTCCAGTTCCAGGACGTCAAGTTCGGCTACAGCCCCGACAAGGTCGTGATCCGCAGCTTTTCCGCCGAAATCCGGCCGGGGCAGCGCGTCGCCATCGTCGGACCCACCGGCGCCGGCAAGACCACTATGGTCAAGCTCCTGATGCGCTTCTACGACGTGGACTCGGGCGCCATCCTGATCGACGGTCACGATGTCAAAGACTTCACCCGGGGCGACCTGCGCTGCATGTTCGGCATGGTGCTGCAGGACACCTGGCTCTACAACGACTCGATCATGGAGAACATTCGCTATGGCGCGCCCGGTGCGACCGACGAGCAGGTGTATGCCGCGGCCCGGGCGGCCCGCGTCGACCACTTTGTTCGCACCCTGCCGGAAGGGTACGGCCTGGTGCTGAACGAGGAGGCCAGCAACATCTCGCAGGGCCAGAAGCAGCTCCTGACCATCGCCCGTGCTATCCTGATCGACCCGGCCATGCTCATCCTGGACGAGGCGACCAGCTCGGTCGATACCCGCACCGAAGTGCACATCCAGGAGGCCATGCTGGACCTGATGAAGGGCCGCACCAGCTTCATCATCGCGCATCGCCTCTCCACGATCCGCAACGCCGACCTGATCCTGGTTATGGACCAGGGCGACATCGTGGAGCAGGGCACGCACGAGGACCTGCTGGATCGCGGCGGCTTCTACGCAGAGCTATACAACAGCCAGTTTGAGATGGCCGGCGCCTAGCTCCGGGCGGCGCCGGCCATCACGCCCACGTCAGCTCCTCCCCCAACAGGTGGTGGCTGAACCATGCCAGGTTCTGGTGCATGACGGCATGGTTCTCCCGCGGCTTGGTAATCGGGTGCCCCATGCCCGGGAAGACGAACAGCTCCACCGGCACACCCATCTCCTTTAGGCCGCGGTACAGCTCCATGGCGTTCGAGAGGGGCACCCGGCGGTCCTCGCTGCCGTGCTGGATGAGCATCGGGGTGTGGGCGTGGGCCAGGTTGGCGATCGGCGCCGTCTTGACATACAGGCTGCGGTCGCGGAAGGGCGATCCCGAGAGATAGTCGACCGTAAAGTCGGGGATGTCGTTGCTGATGTGGTACGTGTACCAATCGGAGATGCCGGCGCCCACCGATACCGCACGAAAGGCATCCGAGCGCAGCCCCGCAAAGGCCGAGATGTAGCCGCCCTGCGACCAGCCCATGCAGCCCACCCGCTCCCTGTCAACCCACCCCAGGTCAACGAGGCTGTCGATCGCGCTTTCCAGGTCCCACAGGTCGCCGGTGCCCAGGTTGTTCACATTCAGCTCCGCAAACGCCTGGCCGCGCCCGATCGATCCGCGGTAGTTGGGCTTGAGAACGAGCACACCCTTGTTGGCAAACTGCACCGACGGGTAGTAGCCGCGCTCGTCAATGCCCACCAGGTTCTCCGGCGAGAACCACATGGGCCCGCCGTGCACGACGAACACCAGCGGGTACTTGTGCGTTGGGTCAAAGCCGGCCGGCTTGTGCAGGACGCCTTCGATCTCGGTGCCGTCGCGGCTGGTCCAGCGTACCGTCTCCAGGGTTCCCAGCTCCCAGCCCACCACCGCCCGGCCAAGATCGGTGAGCTTTGCCATTTCGTACGGCGCGCCGCCAACGCTCGGTTCTGCCAGGTACACTTCGGGGACGGTGGCGGCACTCGCACCGACGAGGGCGATCCGCCCGCACTCCGACACGTGGAAGCAGTGCCAGATGGGCACCGGGAAGATCCCCTGCAGGTCCAGGCGCTCAAAGGCGCCGTCGCCGGCCAGGCGCAGCAGCGCCGTGCGCGTGCCCTCCGGGCAGGCGGCATACAGGCCGCCCTCCACCCAGTAGGCCTCCAGCAGCTCCTGGTCGATCGCTTCCGAGACGTTGTGCATCGCCGCCAGGAAGGCCGCCGGGTCCGGTGCCGCCAATGCAGCCTGCGTGTCCACCAGCCATAGATCCGTGCGGGTGAACATCTTGTCGTCGCGGGCCTGGTAGAGCACCGCCAGCCGGCGGCCGTCAGGCGACACGCCGGCCAGTGACGCGGCGCGCGGAAGCTGCAGGCGCGTGATCTGCCCCAAAAAAGAGATATCCTCCTCCTTGCCGGGCTGCGTCTCTGGCTCTCCCTTGTCGTCGCTCTCCTTCCTGTCCTTCTGCTTGGCCGCCTCCCGGCGCAGGTGCTCGGCCAGCGCGGCCCGCGCGTCCAGCCGGATGCAGTAGGCGCGCGTCTCGCGCAGGTACACCAGGTCCTCGCGCGCCCAGGTGTTGAAGTAGAGGGCGTCGCCGGCCGGCGACGGTATGACCTGCCGGATGGCAAGCCGTTCCTCGAGCAGGCGGCTCAGCTCGATCACCGGCAAGACGAACTCCTTGGCCTCGTCCTCGGTCGCTGCCTTCACCCGAGCCTCGTAGGCCCGCAGCTCCTCGATCCCCAGGTAGTAGAGAGCCGAGGGGCTCTCCTCCTTCTCCAAATGGGTGTAGGTGCCAAAGCGGTCCGTGCGTGCCTTGTCCTCACTGCGCTCCGGGTTGCTCGCCCGGTACACGATCCCGCCGGCGAATGGCGCAAACCACTCCACACCCGTCTTGTGGTCGGTCACGCGCCACCCGTCGCCGGTGAGCCCCTCGTACAGCCACACCTGGGCTTCACCCTCGTACTTCTGGAGCAGGGCCAGCGTCTGGTCATCCACCCATTCCATCTGCAGCGTGGTGGCCACGCGGTGCAGCGGGAACGTAGCACCGGCCGCCACGTCGTGGACGCGGCAAATCGTCTCGTAGCGATCCTCCTTCCAGTTGGTGGTCCGGACCGCGATGGCGACGCGCCGCCCTCCCGGCGATATCCGGACGCCCGTGGGCGCTTCCAGCTGGACCATCTCCCGCAGGCTGGGGTGGTAGGGCGTGGCACCGTTGGTCTGCTCCTCGCTCTTCATGCTCGTGCTCCTTTCAGGCTCACAGGACTCACACATCAGGACTTTCCTCGCTGCCGGGCGGCTCCAGGCTCTGCGCTCCGCGCTCCAGGTGCCTCACCCTCTCCAGGTAGGCCACGGCGCGCCTGTCCAGCTCGTGCGGGTAGGCATAGCCCAGCCGCTGGCCCACCTCGACGGCAGCCCTGCGGAAAAGCGCGATGGTTCGGAACATCGCCACCCAGTTCTCCTCCAGGCCTGCCCCAGCGTAGGTGGACTCCAGCTCGGCCCACAGCTCGGGGCGCAGCCACTTCTTCAGCCGGCGGCCGTAGGGCCCCGGCTTCACTGCCCAGCCATGATCCATCTCCATGAGCCACACCAGCATCGGAAGCAGGTCCTCCTGCTTCAGCGTGCCGTCCAGGATCTGCTTGGCCGCGACCAGGTCGTCGCGCCTCAGGTACTTGGCCACGTACGTGGCCTCGTGAAAGAGCAGCTCGATCCTCGTCCAGTACTCCGACTCGGTCGGGGGCGCCGGGATGTAGCCCAGGTACGTCGGCGGTCCCAGCCCATCGGTGAGGCGATCCTTGTCGAGCAGCACGCGGTAGCCTGCGTCGAGCTCCACCGGCAGCTCTGGCGCTGCCGCGACTTCCTGCAGGAGACCCACCGGCCACAGGCAAAAGTCGATCTTCAGGCCGCTCTCGTACTGAGTGACATAACAAGAGGTCTCGTGCCCGTCCTTGGCCTGCAGGGGGTCACGGTACAGGACCAGGACACGCCCGAACGCCTCCAGCCATTCGCGCGACTCGAAGAAGGGACCCACCTCTGACAGAGCCAGGAGGATGTCATAGTCGGAAAGCGCATCCACTGGGGCGCCCGGGATCGCGCGCGAGCTGGTCAGGATCATGGCTCGGACGCACGGCTCACGCTCAGCCCAATCGACCAGGCGTTCGATCACCTTCTCTTGGCTCTGCATCCGTCTCTCACCTCGATGGCTGAGGCTGTGGCGTGCGGCCTCCACACTCAAGATCTTACCGCAGATCCCAGAGCCTGGCAACATGGGTGATATCGTTTCTGGAAAAACGGGCATTTCGGGATAGTACATGCAGTTTTTTGTCAGAGTGTCAGAGCTCGGCTGGACGAATCTCTCCCGGCCCAGCCCGCCCTCCGAACCGGTGCGGTGCACCTTCACGGTGCGCTGCACCTCCCGCACTCGCGTAGTGTAGCCCCTTGTGGGCGTCCCCCTCGTAGTCGCCCCGATGGGCTAAGGCTGCGCGTTCAGCATTCGCTCGGAGGTTCTACCTTGTGCATTCTGCCCTGTGCTTGTGCATTCTGCCCTGTGCTTGTGCATTCTGCCCTGTGCTTGTGCATTCTACCTTGTGCATTGTGCATTGTGCATTCTGCATTCTGCCTTGTGCATTGTGCATTCTGCATTCTGCATTCCGCCTTGTGCCTTGTGCATTCTACCTTGTGCATTCTGCCTTTGACGGCCCTCCGGTTGTGTGCCATACTGGGCGCCGGGAGGCAGCTGCCATGATCGACGACAAGTACCAGGCTGGGCGGTCCTTCCTGAAGGACTCGATCCGCCGCCAAGTTGACTTTTCCCAGACCGCGCAGAGCCGTGGGCTGCCGCCCCCGCCCCTGCAGGCCCCATGCCCGGCCGGCATGGCCCGCATCGACCTGCCCGACGGCCGCGCCGCCCTGGCGCGCCTTGCTGCGCTGCCCGTCGGGGAGGCGGTCGCCCGCCGTGAGTCCATCCGCCAGTTTGGCTCGGCCCCGCTCACGCTCGAGCAGCTCTCCGCGCTGCTCTGGGCCGTGCAGGGGGTGCGCCGTGTGATGGGCCCGGCCGTAGCGCTGCGCAGCGTGCCCTCGGCCGGCGCGCGCCACTCCTTCGAGACCTACCTCGCGGTCAGCCGCGTGGAAGGACTGCTGCCCGGCCTCTACCGCTACCTGCCCTTCGACGGGCAGCTTGCCCAGGTGGCCCTCGATCCCCAGATCGGTCGCCGTGCGGCGTCTGCCTGCCTGGGGCAGGGCTTTGTCGCGCGCGCGGCAGTCACCTTCTTCTGGACGGCGATCCCGGCGCGGATGGAGTGGCGCTACGACCTGGCTGCCTACAAGGTGATCGCCCTCGACGCCGGCCATGTCTGCCAGAACCTCTACCTCGCCTGCGAGAGCATGGGGCTGGGCACCTGCGCCATTGCCGCGTACGACCAGGAGGCCTGCGACGGGCTGCTCGGCGTGGATGGGCGGGACGAGTTCACCCTCTACATCGCGCCGGTGGGGGTGCGCTAGGCGCCCGGCCCGCACGCCGCCCGCCGAGTGCGCGGAACCCAGCCCGGAACCCAAGCCGTAGCGGGGCGCTCTGCACAAGGCCCCCACGGCCGCTCCTGCGTGGCCCAAAGCGCTATCCTTGCGTAGCACGTGCCGAAACAGCTTGACAGCGCACAAGAGCTGTGCAAGAATACGTCGGCACCCTTGCCAGGTGCCGGCAAGTGCACCGCAAGTCTCACAGGGGGAAGGAGAGGGAGCCGTGTCGGCGAAGCAGCGCCTCCATTTCTTCGACAATCTCCGCGTAGTTGCCATGTGCCTGGTGATTGCCCACCACGCCGCGCAGCCCTACGGCCCAACGGGCGGTGCCTGGCCGATCATGGAGGCTCGGCGCGCCGAGCTGCTCGGGCCTTTCTTCATGGTGAACCGCTCCTTCGGTATGAGCCTCTTCTTCCTGATCGCGGGCTACTTCGCCGTCCTGTCCTGCGACAGGAGCGGGCCCAAGACCTTCCTCAAGAGCCGGCTCTTGCGCTTGGGCCTTCCACTCCTGGCCGTGATCGTGGTGATGATGCTGCTCCAGGTCTTTCTGTTTGGCGCGCAGGACGGCGCGCTCGGGTCACCGTGGCCGGTTGAGGTGGGCCACATGTGGTTCGTCGAGCACCTGCTGATCTTTAGCCTGGTCTACGGCCTCTGGCGCCTTGCCAGTCTCCGCCGCAACCCGGTCCCCCGAGGGCCGGCTGCCGTGCCCCGTTGGTGGGCCATCGCGGCCTTTGCGCTTGGCCTTGCCGTGGTTACGGGGCTGGTGCGAATCTGGTTTCCCATTGACGACTGGAGCAACATCCTTGGCTTTCTGAAGGTCGCATGGGGCGATGTCCCGCGCGATCTGAGCTTTTTCGTCCTCGGCCTGCTGGCGTATCGGCACCAGTGGGTCAGCCGCTTCCCTGCGCGGTCCGGCTTCGCCTGGCTTGGCTTGGGCCTCTTCCTGGCGGCGCTCTGGTATGCGTATGACCTGTGGCTGCGGCAGCCCCTCCGGCTCGACGACACGGCAGCCGACGTCTTCGCTCTGCTATGGGAGGCGCTGCTCTGCTGTGGCATGTGCATCGGGCTCACGGTTCTCTTTCGCGAGAGGGCCAACCTGCAGACCCGGCTGCTGCGCTGGCTGGCACAGGCCCAGTATGCTGCCTACGTCGTCCATCTCTTTGTCGTGCTGGCTTTCCAGGCACTTCTGGCCGGGCTGGCGGCACCCCCACTGGCCAAGTTCGCACTGGTGACGCTCGCCAGCATCCCCGTGAGCTTCCTCATCGCGGGTCTCATACGCAAGCCGCTGCGGCTGTAGGCGGGGGGAGAGGGCCTGGTACCGCACCTTGCCCTCTAATGCCGCAGCACTCGGCGGCGGAGCGCCCCCTTTCGGCGACCCCGGCCCTTTGCCTTCCGCGCGATTTGAGCAGGGGCCGCCCTGTGTGCTATAATCAACGCACTCGGCCAGGTGTCGAGACGCCGCGCGGCGCGACCATCGAGGAGGAATGTCCATGAGAAGACGGCCCAGGTCAAGGGGATCCATTCTGTTGCTGGGAGCAGCCCTGGTGGTCCTTCTCTTGACCTTTGCCTCCTGCGGCTCACAGGAAGAGGCCCGCGTCACGGCGACGCCGACCAAGACGGCAAAGCCCCTCCCGTCGCTGGCGACGGCCACACACACACCCGCGCCTGCCTTGCCGACCCTGCCCGCCACTGCAACTCTCACGCCGACCCAGCCCCCTACCGACACGCCCGCGCCGACGCCCACGCCCAGCGCCGAGCCCACCGCTACCCCTCTACCCACCCTGGCGGCGAATGTCTGCCCGCTCACAGGGCTGGAAGTCACCGATCCGGCACTGCTCGACCGGCGGCCCATGGCCGTGAAGGTGCAGAACGCTGCCCTTTCGCGCCCGCAGTACGGCCTTCCGCAGGCCGATATCGTGTACGAGCACCTCACCGAAGCCGCCATCACCCGCTTCACCGCCATCTACCTTTGCCAGAGCCCGGTGCGCATCGGCTCGACGCGCAGCGCGCGCTTCATCGACCTCGAGCTGACCCCCATGTACAGAGCCCTCATGGTCTTCTCCGGGACCAGCCCTGGCCTCTACCCCAAGTTCATCGAAGCCGACTTCAAGGAGCGCGAGTTCGTGCAGAACTGGGGGTGGCACGCCGATGCCTTCTACCGCGACACCGAGCTGCGGGCCAAGGGCGTGCCGATTGAGCACACCCTCTTTGTCGATCCGGTCAAGGTATGGAAGATCGCCGATGGCCTGGGACTCAACGAGCGGCAGGAGCTGGACGGGCTGACCTTCGATAGCCAGCTGCCTGCTTCTGGAGAGGCTGCGGAGCGCATCTCCGTCCCTTTCCCGAGCAGCGACATGAAGGTGGAATGGCGGTACGACCCGGCACGGGGCGTCTACCTGCGCTATGTGGCGGGTGAGCCCTTCTTGGATGCGGCCTCGGGTGAGCAGATTGCGTCGGCCAACATCGTCGTTGCCTACGCGACGCACGTCAACGCCGACTTCTACGAAGACTACCCGCGCACGAACTGGCCCTCGGTACAGATCCAGCTCTGGGGAACGGGTCCGATGGTCCTCTTCCGCGATGGCCTGGCCATGGAGGGACTCTGGGCGCGGCCCAACCGGGACGAGATGCTGCTGCTCCGCGATCCGGCCGGGCAGGTGCCCTTGCCGCTCAAGCCGGGCAACACCTGGGTGGAGCTTGTCCCGCTGCCCGGCCACCGCTGGAGCTTTGAGGTGACCTGGAGTGCCGGGAACTAGCCGATGGTCCTGAGCGGGCAGCGCATCGATCCGGCGCTCGCCCAGTGGCTCCGTGCCCGGGCGCGCCTCCTTCCTGGGGCGCTCGACGAGGTCACCGGGGTCGCCCGCGAGATTTACGAGCACGAGTGGGCGCCGGTGCAGTTGCTGGGCCGGTGGCTGTCCTTTCTGCCGGCCCAGCTGTGGGAGACCCTCCTTCAGTGGGAAGGCGGCTATGCCCTGCTTTGGGCTGGGGAGTCGAGCTACGAGCCGGGCGAGGTCGAGTTCCGCGGCCGGCTGCTCTGCGGCGTCGCACGCATATCCCTGGCGGAGTGCGCCGGGTGGGCTCCCAACCGCGTGCTGCACGTCTTCGGGCACCTGGTGGACCACCACCTGGGGTGTGGGGGCGAGCCGGAGGGGGCGTGGCTTTCGGAGGGTGGCGGGCTCACCGATGCCTGGCGTGAGGCAGGGCAGCAGCTTCAGCGTCTCTTTGCGCTCGGCTACGGGTACGACGAGGTGGCGCAGTCGGGCGTGCGCGACTACTTTGCGCAGTCGTTGGCTGCATATTGCCGGGAACGACGGGCTTTGAGCGTCGCGGATCCCCAGGTTGTGAGGTGGTTCCGCACCACGCTCTGGAGCGTCCGCTTCTGGAAGTAGGAGAGGAAGATGAACGAAGAACGGATCCAGACGCTGCAGCGCCTGATGCTCGCCAACGGAGTGGGGTGTGTGGCCCTGGTGCCGGGGGCGAACCTGCGCTACTTCTCCGGGCTCTCCATGCACCTCAGCGAGCGCCCGGCGGTCGCCTTTGTCCCGGTGGAAGGCCAGCCGGCGCTGCTCCTGCCCGTCCTCGAGGCGCCGGCAGCGCGTGCCCTCCTGGGGGACGGCGTGCCTTTCTACACCTATCGGGATGAGGAGGGCCACGACGTTGCCTTCGCGCAGGCTGCCGACGCGCTGGAGCTGGCGGGCAAGGCCATCGGGATCGAGTACCTGGCGATGCGGGCGCTCGAGCTGCGCCGCATCGAGCTGGCGGCACCCGGCTGCCGGCTCCTTGCCGTGGAGCCCTGGCTCCCGCCCCTTCGCATGTCCAAGGATGCCGGCGAGCTCGAGCAGATGCGCCGCGCCGCGCACATCGCGGAGGCCGCTCTGGAGCGCCTGCTGGCTATCCAGGCCATCGCCCCCGGCCGCACCGAGCGCCAGGTGGCGGCCGACCTTCAGATCGCGCTTCTCGCCGAGGGCAGCCAGGCTGTCGGCTTCTCTCCGATCGTCGTCGCCGGGCCAAACTCGGCGCAGCCCCATGCCGGGCCGTCAGATCGCGCCATGGCGCTGGGAGACCTGGTGATCGTCGACTGGGGCGCAGTCTATGAGGGCTACCAGTCAGATCTGACCCGCACCTTCGTCCTGGGACAGCCCGGTGCGGATGTGGAGCGGATTTACGACACCGTGTTGGCGGCCAACCAGGCCGGCCGCATGGCTGCGCGTCCCGGCGTGCCGGCACAGGAGGTCGACCGGGCGGCGCGGCGGGTGATCGCCCTGGCCGGTTTTGGTGAGTACTTTGTGCACCGCACCGGGCATGGGTTAGGTCTGGAGACGCATGAGCCGCCCTACATGGTGGAGGGGAACCTGGAGCTCTTGCGGCCGGGCATGACCTTCACTGTGGAGCCGGGCATCTATCTTCCCGGGCTGGGGGGCGTGCGCATCGAGGACGACGTGGTCATCACGGAGCGGGGCAGCGAGACAATTACTGGCATGCCAAGGGAGCTGCGCGTGCTCTAGGGGAACGTTTGGCCCCTTCCTGCAAGGCCGCCAGGGGCGTTCCCTAGGCCACAGGAGAGGCATCAGGAGGAACATGGACTGGACGGGTCTGACGGTACTGCTGACAGGGGGCACGGGCTCCTTCGGGCGCAAGTTCACGGAGACAATCCTGCGCGAGACGCGCCTCAAAAAGCTGATTATCTTTAGCCGCGATGAGCTGAAGCAGCACGAGATGCGCACGGCCTTCGACGATGCCCGCCTGCGCTACTTCATCGGCGATGTGCGCGACCGGGACCGGCTCCACCGGGCCGTCCAGGGAGTCGATGTAGTCATCCATGCCGCCGCACTCAAACAGGTGCCCTCGTGCGAGTACAACCCCTTCGAGGCCGTCAAGACCAACATCCTCGGGGCCTCGAACATCATCGACCTCAGCATCGACGCCGGTGTCAAGCGCGTGCTCGCGCTCAGCACCGACAAGGCGGTAAACCCCATCAACCTCTACGGCGCGACCAAGCTCGTGGCCGAAAAGCTCTTCGTCCAGGGGAACGCCTACTCCGGCGCCAGCGGCACCGCCTTCGCCTGCGTGCGCTACGGCAACGTCGTCGGCAGCCGCGGCAGTGTCATCCCCGTCTTCCGCCAGCAGGCGGCGAGCGGCAAGATCACCATCACCGATGAGCGCATGACCCGCTTCTGGATCACCCTGGAGCAGGGGGTACGCTTTGTCGCCAAGTGCACCGGCCTGATGCAGGGCGGTGAGGTATTCGTGCCCAAGATCCCAAGCATGCGCATCACCGACCTCGCCGAGGTGGTGGCGCCCGGCTGCCAGAGGGAGTCGATCGGCATCCGGCCGGGCGAAAAGCTGCACGAAGTGCTCGTCTCGCGCGACGAGTCGCGCTATACTCTCGAGTTCGATGACATGTACCTCATCCAGCCGGTGCACCCCTGGTGGAAGGAGCGCGAGTACCCAGGCGCCCGCCCGATGCAGGACGGCGCCAAGTACTCCAGCGACGCCAACACCTGGTGGCTGTCGCGCGACGAGCTGCTCGCCATCGTGGAGGGATAGCCCGTGAGCAGCAAGCTGGCGATTGAGGGGGGCACCCCCGTGCGGGAGACGCCTCTCCCCTACGGGCGTCAAAGCGTCGACGAGGCGGACATCGCCGCGGTCGTCGATGTGCTGCGAGGCGACTGGCTCACCACCGGGCCCAAGGTCGGGGAGCTGGAGGAGGCCTGGTGCGAGCGTTCGGGCGCGGCGCACTCTGTGGTGGTTAGCTCGGGCACGGCCGCGCTGCATGCGGCTGCCTTCGCGGCAGGCATCCGCCCCGGCGACCAAGTCATCGTCCCTCCTATCACCTTTGCCGCAAGCGCCAATTGCGTGCTCTACCAGGGCGGCATTCCCGTCTTTGCCGACGTCCAGCCCGACACGCTGAACCTGGACCCGGTCGCGGCGGAGGCAGCCGTCACCCCGCGCACCCGCGCGATCGTGGCGGTCGACTATTCGGGGCAGGCGGCGGACCTGGACGAGCTGCGTGCGGTCGCCTCGCGGCACGGCTTGACCCTGATCGAGGATGCTGCCCATGCTCTCGGCGCCACCTACCGCGGCCGCAGGGTGGGCTCCGTCAGCGACCTGACCACCTTCTCGACGCACCCGGTCAAGCATGTCACGACCGGGGAGGGTGGGGTCATCACCACCGGGAATGCCGAGCAGGCGCAGCAGATGCGCTGGTTCCGCAGCCACGGCATCACCAGCGACCACCGCCAGCGCACTGAGAAGGGCTCCTGGTTCTACGAGATGGTGGCGTTGGGCTACAACTACCGTCTGCCCGACATCAACTGTGCGCTGGGCCTGAGCCAGCTCGGTAAGCTGGACGGCTGGTTGGCGCGCCGGCGGGCCATCGCCGCCGCCTACGGAGCAGCCTTCGCCGGGCTGCCGGCGATCCGGCCCCTGGCGGTCCGGCCCGACCGTGAACCGGCCTGGCACATCTACCCGGTGCAGCTCGATCTGGAGCGCCTGCGGGTGGGGCGCGCACAGGTAATGGCTGCGCTGCGCGCCGAGAACTTGGGCGTCAACGTGCACTACATCCCGGTCTACTGGCATCCGTACTACCGGGACCTGGGCTACCGGCCCGGCCTGTGCCCGGCTGCTGAGGCGGCCTACGAGCGGCTGGTTACCTTGCCCCTCTTTGCGGCCATGACCGACCGGGATGTGGAGGACGTGGTCGAAGCCGTCTCGAAGGTGGTCGCCGCCTACGCGCGCTAGCGAATCACTCTGCGGTGGGGCCCGTTCCCATCCGTCAGGGGACAAGGATAGCATGACCCATCCGCCCGTGACCGTCGTGACAATCATCCAGGCGCGCATGGGCAGCACTCGGCTGCCCGGCAAAGTGCTGCTCGACCTAGGCGGGCACTCCATGCTTGCCCGTGTCGTGCGCCGGGTGCGGCGCGCGCGTTTCGTGGATCGCACGATCGTTGCGGCCACCGAGTCCGCGGCCGACGAGCCCCTCGTGCGCGAGTGCGATCGGCTCGACGTAGAGCTCGTCCGCGGCTCGGAGCTCGACGTCCTCGACCGCTTCTACCAGGCTGCCTGCCGCTTTGGCGCCGGTGCCGTGGTTCGCATCACGTCGGACTGCCCGCTGATCGATCCGGGCGTCATCGACCGTGTCGTGCGCGCTTACCTTGACTGGCGGCCCGACTATGCCAGCAACGTCTACCGCCGAACCTATCCCCGTGGCCTGGACACCGAGGTGGTGTCTCGAGACGCGCTGGAGCGGGCCTGGCGAGAGGCATCCGAGCCCTACCAGCGCGTGCACGTCACTCCCTACTTCTACCAGCACCCGGAACACTTCCGCCTGCTCTCGGTGACAGGCGGCCCAGGGGCAGCCGGCGATGCCGGTCACATGCGCTGGACGGTGGATACCGCGGAGGACCTTGCGCTCATCCGCGAAGTCTACCGGAGGTTCGGCAACGAGGATACCTTCTCCTGGACCGATCTCCTTGATCTCTTCGCGCGGGACCCCTCGCTGGCCGAGCTGAACCGGGCAGTTCGGCAGAAGACACTGCACGAGGGGTGACCATGCCGGAGCAGTCCTTCTCAGACGCGCAGCCGCTTCCGCCCCTCTTGGTCCGCGCCGATGCAACGCCGCAGATGGGCACGGGCCATGTCATGCGCTGCCTCGCGCTGGCGCAGGCATGGCAGGCTGCAGGAGGCCGGGTCGTCCTGGCAGCAGCGTCGCTCACCCCTGCGCTCGAGGCACGGCTGCACGCCGAAGGCCTGGCCGTCACCCGCCTGGAGGCGGAGGCTGGCTCGGCACAGGATGCAGCCGAGACGCTGGCTCTGGCCGGCCGCGAGGGTGCCGGCTGGCTCACCGTCGACGGCTACGGCTTCTCGGGCGAATACCAGCGCGCCATTGTAGCGGCCGGGCTGCCGCTGCTGGCCATCGATGACTACGGCCATGCCGGTCACTACTGGGCCGGACTCGTCCTGAACCAGAACCTGGACGCCCGGGAGGAGACCTACGGCAGCCGCGAGCCCGGACTGCGCCTGCTGCTGGGTACGCAGTACGCCCTCCTGAGGCGCGAGTTCTGGCCCTGGCGCAGCCGCACCCGGTCCATTCCGGCCGCTGCCCGCCGGATCCTGGTCACCATGGGGGGCGCCGACCCCGGAAACGCGACGCTTCGCGTGATCGACGCGCTCAGCTCGCTGGACCTGCCCGGCCTCGAAGCCAGGGTGGTCGTGGGCGGCAGCAACCCGCACCTCGCCGCGATCCGGCAGGCAGCCCGGCACTGCGGGCCGTGGCTGGAGCTTGTCGAGAACGCCACGAGCATGCCGGATCTGATGGCCTGGGCAGATGTGGCCGTCTCGGCGGCGGGGACGACCTGCTGGGAGCTCGCCTTCATGCAGCTTCCCGCCCTGCTGCTGGCCTTGGCCGAAAACCAACGTCCCAATGTCCAGGAGATGGGCCGGCTGGGCGCTGCGGTCAGCCTGGGCTGGCATGCGGACGTCACTCCGGCCGCCATCACCGCTGCCCTGGACTCCCTGCTCGCAGATGCTGTGGCACGCGGCTCGATGGCGCGGGCCGGCGCCGGGTTGGTCGATGGCCGTGGAGCGGAGCGCGTGGCGGCTCTGCTGGCCCAGGGAACGGTCCTCGTGCGCGCAGCCGGCCGTGAGGATTGCGAGCTCTTGTTTGGCTGGGCGAACGACCCGCTGACCCGCCGCATGAGCCTCCGCACGCGGCCGATCGCCTGGAAGGAGCACGTCGAGTGGTATGAGCGTGTCACCGGCGACCCGGCCACGCTGCTCCTGGTAGGAGAAGCTTGCGAAGCGGGCGCCTGGGTACCCTGCGGGCAGGCGCGGGTCGACGTGGACGGCATCGTCTCTTTGGCGGTCGCGCCCATGCTGCGCGGCCGCGGGCTGGCCGTTCCCCTGCTCAGGGCGGCGGTCCTACAGGCGCGTGCGCGTGTGCCTGGCCGGCCGCTGCTGGCCTACATCAAGCCCGAGAACAAAGCCTCACAGAGGGTGTTCGAGCGGGCAGGGTTCCGGCACGAGGGCAGTGCGGTGATGCACGGCCAGGCGTGCGGCAAGTACACGTACGGAGCGGAGCCCGCGTGCGCAGCCCCTGTGGGCACGGCACCAACCGCGGAGGAAGTGCGATGTTCACAATAGGCAGACGAGAGATCGGGCCGGGCAGGCCGGTTTACGTGGTAGCCGAGATGTCGGCCAATCACGGCCAGGACCTGGACCAGGCGCTGCGCATCGTCCGCGCGGCGGCCGCGGCCGGCGCGGATGCCGTCAAGCTCCAGACCTACACGCCCGACACGCTGACCATCGACTGCGCCCGCGATGCTTTTCGTATCGGAGGCACCATCTGGGAAGGGCGCACGCTGTATGACCTCTATGCCGAGGCCTACACCCCCTGGGAGTGGCAGCCGCGGCTGAAGGAGGTTGCCGCAGAGCTGGGCCTCGACCTCTTCTCCACCCCTTTCGACTCGACTGCGGTCGATTTCCTGGAGGAGATGGGCGTCTCGGCCTACAAAGTCGCCTCCTTCGAGATCGTCGATCTGCCCCTCATCCGCCGTGTTGCCCAAACGCGCAAGCCGCTCATCCTTTCCACCGGCATGGCTTCCCTGGCCGAGATCGATGAGGCGGTGGCGGTGGCGCGGGCGGCCGGAGCAGCGCAGATTGCCCTGCTCAAGTGCACTAGCGCCTACCCGGCACAGCCGGACGAGATGAACCTGCGCACCATTCCGCACCTGGCCGATGCCTTCGGGGCCGTCGTTGGGCTCTCGGACCACACGCTGGGCATCGCCGTGCCGGTCGCTGCCGTCGCGTTGGGGGCATGCATCGTGGAGAAGCACTTGACCCTGTCCCGCGCGCTGAAGGGGCCCGACAGCGCCTTTTCGCTGGAGCCGGTCGAGTTCCGGTCCATGGTCGACGCCATCCGCGAGGCGGAGAAGGCCCTGGGTTCAGTGCGCTACGAGACTACCGAGAAGGAATCCGCCAGTCGCGTCTTCCGTCGTTCCCTCTTCGTCGTTCGGTCAGTGAGGGCAGGCGAGCCATTCACCGAGGAGAATGTGCGATCCATCCGGCCGGGCATGGGGCTGCATACGCGCTACCTGCCCGAGGTGCTGGGCCGGCGCGCCCGCTGCGACATCGAGCGGGGCACGCCTCTGGCCTGGGACCTGGTCTCCTGAGGGCTCCCTTGCTCGGCAAAGTCACCAGTCTCTCCAAGCAGTCCGCCGTCTATGGGCTGGGCACCTTCCTCAACCAGGGGATCGGCTTCTTTCTGATTCCCCTGTATACCACCTACCTTGCGCCTGCCGAGTACGGGATCAACGGCTCGGTGACGGCCGTGATGGCTGTGCTCGCAATCGTCCTGACGCTCAGCCTGGAGAGTGCCGTCGCCCGCCTCTACTACGACTTCCACACCAACGAAGATCGGGCGCGCTACTTCTTCACGGCGTGGGCCTTCCTGACCGTCTTTGGCCTTGTCGTGGCGGTTCTGCTCGATCTGGCCGGCGATGGGCTCTTCCGGCTCGCCTTCCGCGACATCCCCTTCCGGCCCTACGGGCGGCTGGCGCTGTGGGCCTCCTACCTGGGCGTGGCCTCAGCCATCCCGAACGTCATGTTCCGGGTCCGGGAGCAGCCGCGCACGTTTGTCTTCTTCTCCGTCTCGCAATTCCTGCTCCGGATCGGGCTGAACATCTTCTTTGTTGTCTACCTCGGCAGGGGGGTCGCAGGCATCTTCGAAGCGACGCTCATCGCCAACGCGATCTACGCAGTGCCCTACACCTGGATTGCCTGGCGGAGCATGCGGCCGGCACTGGACCGCCCCGCTCTGCGCGCATCGGTGGCTTATGCACTGCCCTTTGTCCCGCATCGCCTCTCCAACTGGGTGCTGAATGTATCGGACCGGATCGTACTGGAGAACTTTGTCCCCCTCGACGCGTTGGGACTGTATACCGTGGGCTACCGCTTTGGGCTGACACTGGCTGCCCTTCTGGACGCGGTGAACCTCGCGTGGGTGCCGTTCTACTTTAGGACGGCCAAGGAAGAGGGCGGCAGACAGGTGCTTGCCCGGTTGGTTACCTACTATATCTATGTGCTCGTCTTTGTGACGCTCGGCACCGTTCTCCTCTCGCGCGAGGTCGTCTACCTGATGGCGGCACCCAGGTACCACCCGTCAGCTGCGGTCGTGCCGCCCGTCGCCATCGCCTATGGCCTGCACGGCCTCTATTTGGTTATGGTGTCTGGCCCATCCTACGTCAAGCGGACCGCACAGATCCCGCTCTTCACGGGCATCGCCGCGGTCGTGAACATCGCCATCAACCTGCTGCTCATTCCGCGCTACGGGATGATGGTGGCCGCCTGGTCGACCCTCGCCGCCTTCCTTGTCCGCACCCTCCTCATCACCGCTTTCAGCCTTCGTGTGCACCCCCTGCCATACGACTGGAGGCGCATGGCGCTGGCGGGCCTGATCGGCGTCGGGCTGGGGATGGGCTGGTTCATCGACACGGGCAGTTGGTGGGGCGACCTGGGCGCCAAAGCCGCCCTCTTGGCCCTCTATCCCGTGGCCGCATGGCTTGTTCTGCTGACGGCCCGCGAGAAGGCGGGCGTGCGGGCACTCATGCGCCGGCTCCGTGCACGCCTCCGGCGCGTAGGACATCGCTAGGATGGACGGCCGGCCGCGGCGTGCTCTCTTCTTCCAGTCTGCTGCGCAGTACGAGGTGCTGCGCGACACCTGCCCCGAGCTGCTGGAGGATGCCGTTCTGGTGGGCCTCTCCTCGCTCCTGTCGCCAGGGCAGGTAGCCCAGCGTGACGGGCACGACTACCGCTCGTATACCGACTTCCTGGCAGCCGACGAGTTCTCTGCGGCGGCCCGCGAGGCGCAGGAGGTATCGCGCAGCTGGCTCACGGCGGGAGAGGGCGACCCGGACGATCCCGACCTGCTGGAAGCCGTCCGGCTCGAAGTGCTGCAGACCCTGCACGAGGTCCTGGTGGCACAGCGCGTGGTGTCGCGCTCCCTGGACCTGCTTGGGCCGGAAGAGGTTGCTTGGGCGCCCGGCCTGGACGCCAAGATCGCGGCCCTCCTGCACTTTGAAGCGGAACAGCGCGGCATCCAGGCCGTCGGGCCAGGCGCACGTCCAGGGCCTGCGGGTGCGCGCACTGTCGCGCGGCGCCGGGGCCTTCCGACCCAGGCAAGGACGGTGCTGCGCGCGTTCCGGCAGGCAGCCGGCAACGCGAGGCTCCTGGCTGCCTTCGGTCACCAACAGCGTGCGGACCCAAAGCCCCTCGTGCTGGCCTTTGGCACTGGCGTCGACTCCATCAACCAGGGTCGGCTGCTGCCGGCAATCGAGGAGGATGGCCGCCTGCAAGCATTGCTGCTGCGCGCCGGGGAGACCGACGCGACGATGCTGAACCGCCCTGGATGGGCAAACGCCTTCGGCCGAGCCCGCCCGTCCCCTCTGCTCCACTTTGTGGCCTGGAGCGCCATGCTCAGGGCGGGCCGCTACCGTGCCGCATGCCGGCGGAGGTGGCTGGCCTTTCAGGCCATGCAGCTGCGCTACCGGGGCGCTTATCCTTTCCTCTTTGCCAACCCACGGCTCTCGCCCTTCTTTGCCGGGCTCTATCTGCATCTGCTTCCCCACGCCCTCGCGACCCGCCTGGACGCACGCCGCTGGCTGCGTCGGCTCCGGCCCGCACTCCTTCTCACCTCCAACGATGTCTCGTTCCCGGTGCGGACTCTGGTGCTGGAGGCGCGCCGGCAGGGGGTCCCGACCCTGGGGCTTATCCACAGCGGCCTCAACAACATGCACTACCGCGATTTCCAGTCCGACCGGATGGCGATCTGGGGCCAGGTCCATCTCCGTGACTTTGAGCGCCTGCTCGGCAAACCCCGCGCGTCCCTGGTGCCGATCGGCAACCCGCAGTACGACACGCTCGGTGCCGATGGACAGAGCGCGCTGCCGTCTGAGCGGATGGCGCCGGCCGCCCCCGCCGTCCTGGGTAGTGTAGGGCCTTGCGCCCGTTCTTTGGATGGGCGAAGGTCTCTGACCGAGCCCCTGTTGGAGGCCGGTAGCTCCAGGAGCACCGTCCCGCGAGTGGTTGTGCTTACGGCCGTTGCGCAATGGCAGATGCTGTACTACAATCAGGGGGAGCACCTGCGCGCCTGGCGAGAGCTGGAGCGGTTGCCGGAGCATGGGATACACGTGACGATCAAGCCCCATCCACGCTTTGACGACTATGCCTTCTACGCCGGCCTGCGGAACCTGCTCGCCGATTGGCGCGAGGCCGGGCCGGGCATCTCCGTGGTGCGCGATGCTTTCTTGGAGGAGGTCGTGCCTGCCTGCGACTTGGTCGTGGTGCCCAACCTGCCCACGACCGGTGCGGTGGAGGCCATGCTCCTGGGCAAGCCTGTCATCTACCTGATGTGCGGTTTTGAGGAAGTCGACTGCTGTACCTCGATCGCGCCCGGCTGCTTGGTGGTGAGGGAGGTGGAGCAGATCGTTCCCGAGGTCCTCGGCGTGCTGGGCAGCCAGGAGCGGCGGCAGGAGCTCCTGCGGAAGGGGCAGTCCTACCTGGATGATCTGCTCGGCCCGCGCGACCGGCAGGCGGCGCGTCGCCTCGTCGGCCTCATGGCCGGTATGGCGGGAGTCGACCCGCCCTCCGCGGGGCAGCTTCTCCGGAGGGCACGCGACGGCGCTGCCTTGGCTGGGGAGGGGCCTGCGGCGTGAACTTGCTCTTCTTCTCCGCGCTGCCGGCCGCGCGCCACGGAGGTGTGGTTCGCTGGATGCAAAAGATGGTGGCTACCATGCGCGGGATGGGGCACCGCGTCCACGTGTTGACCTGGAGCACGGCACCCGGCGCGCTGGCTGCACTGGACCCCGCAGGCTGGGGTCCTGACCTGCACACACTCCCGGTCGATCCGCGCCTCTTGCGGGCGCCGCTGCTGCGCTTCTGGGGGCCGCTGCTTGCCGCCTCTCGCGCTGGGAGGCGCCTGATCGAAGAGCAGAACGTCGACGTCGTGCAGTGCGCTGCGGTGTATGAGGCCTTTTCGGCGCTTCGAGCGCGCGGCCCGGGCCGGGCGGCCGTAGTCCTGTCCGTTCATGGCGATTTCGTGACCGAGATGGCCGGGCGCCGCAGCAGCCGGCTGCGCCGCCGGCTCTACCTGCCGGCAGAGCGCGGTGCCTTCCGCGGATGCGACGCCGTGACGACGTCTTCTGCCTGGCTGCGCGGCCGGCTGGCGCCCCAGATAGCCGGCACGCGGGCCGAGGTCATCCCCAACGGGATTGACCTCCCTCCGTCGGAGCTCCGATCTCCCGGCCGGCAGGCGCTCGGCCTGCCCGAGGGCCGCCCCATCGTCCTGACGGTGAACAACCTCTACGCCCCCTACCGCCGGACGGGGCTTGAGCTGCTCGCAGCGGCTGCGCCGGCCATCGTCGAGCGCGTGCCGGGCGTGCTCTTTGTGGTCGCGGGGGGAGTGAACGACCCCGTTCGCGACTCCGCTTCGCTCGACTGGGCGCGGCAGCTCACGCAGGGGCTGCCCTTCCTCTTCACCGGCTACCGCCCCGAGTCGCCGGCCGGCCTCATGGCCGTGGCCGACCTCTACCTGCACGCCAGCGCGCTGGACAACTCGCCCACTGCGGTGCTGGAGGCGATGGCCCTCGGCCGCCCCGTCGTCGCCACCGGGGTAGGGGGGGTCCCCGAGCTGATCTCGGATGGGGAGACGGGCCTGTTGGTGCCACTCGACGCGGCTGCCCTGGCCGGCGCCACGGTGCGTTTGCTGCACGATAGGCCACTGGCCGGCCGGCTCGGCGAGGCAGCCCGCCGGCGGGCACAGTCCGAGTTCTCCTGGCAGAGGACCGGGGAGCACTTCGCCGAGCTGTACGGGGACCTGGTGCGCACGCGCGCAGGGACTGGGGAGGCGAGGCCATGAGCGGGCAGCCGCACGCCCTGATCACGGGGGTCCTTGGCTTCTGCGGGCAGCACCTCGCCGCGCACCTCGTGGCTGCCGGCTATCGCGTCTCGGGACTGGACCAGGCCGGCGCAGCGCTGCCGGCCCAGGGAGAGACCTACACCGGCGACATCCGCGACCTGCCATGGCTCGCCGGCCTGCTGGTCAGGCTGAGGCCGACGCACATCTACCACCTGGCTGCGCTCACCAATCCACAAGCCGGCTGGGATGCGCTCCAGGACGTCAATGTGCGCGGCACGGGCCAGCTCCTGGAGGCTCTCCACCTCTCGGATCTCGATCCGGTCATCGTCGTGGCCGGGTCCAGCGCTGTCTACGGTGCGGTGCGCGAAGACGAGTTGCCGATTGAAGAGGACCAGCCCTTTCGGCCGCGCAATGCTTATGCGGTCTCAAAGGCCGCGCAGGAGATGCTCGCCTACTCCTACCACGCGCGCTTCGGGCGGCGGATTGTGCGCGCACGGCCCTTCAACCTGACCGGCCCGGGCGAGGCACCCAGCTTTGTCACCTCCGCCTTCGCGCAGCAGATCGCACGGATCGAGGCCGGGCTGCAGGAGCCTGTCGTTGAGGTCGGCAACCTAGACAGCGTGCGCGACTTTGTCGATGTGCGTGACCTGGTGCGAGCCTACCGCCTGCTCGGAGAGAAGGGCCGGCCCGGCGAGGTGTACAACATCTGCTCCGGCACCGGCACCCGCATCCGGCATCTGCTCGATGCGCTGCTCGCGCTTGCCCGTTGTGCGCCGATAGAGGCGCGCCCCATTCCCTCTCGGATGCAGCCGGCCGACGTCCCTGCACAGGTAGGGTCCGCCGGGCGGCTCCACCGCGCCACCGCCTGGCAGCCGGAGATCGACCTACGGCAGACCCTGGCAGATCTTCTCGATTCTTGGAGGCGGAAGATGCCGCCGAGGAGTGAACCATGAACTGGAACGGCAAACAGGTCCTCATAACCGGCGCCGGCGGATTCATCGGCAGCCATCTCACCGAGCGGCTGGTGCGCGAGGGCGCCCGGGTGCGTGCCTTTGTGCGCTACAATTCGCGCCAGGAAATCGGGCTGCTCGCACTCCTTCCGCGCGACTTGCTGGCGGCGCTCGAGGTAATCCCCGGTGACCTTCGCGACGGCGAGGCGATCCGCCGCGCGATGGCCGGCATCGACGTCGTCTTTCATCTGGGCGCGCTCATCGCCATCCCCTACTCCTATGTGCACCCCCGCGAGGTGGTCGAGACCAACGTGCTTGGGACTCTCAATGTGCTCATGGCCGCCCGTGACCTGGGGACGGCGCGAGTCGTGCACACCTCGACCAGCGAGGTGTATGGCACGGCACGCTATGCCCCCATCGACGAGGCCCACCCGCTTCAAGGCCAATCGCCCTACTCGGCGTCCAAGATCGGGGCCGACAAGATAGCGGAGAGCTTCCATCGCTCCTTTGGCCTGCCTGTAGCGACAATTCGCCCCTTCAACACCTACGGGCCCCGGCAGTCGGCGCGTGCCGTCATACCCACCATCATCACCCAGGCGCTGGTTGGCAGCGAGGTTCGGCTGGGTGCACTGGACCCCGTGCGGGACTTTACCTTCGTGGAGGACACGGCCGATGGCTTCCTGCGTGTCGGTTGGGCGCCGGAGGCCGTCGGCCAGGAGATCAACATCGGCGGCGGCGAGTGCATCTCGATCGGTAACCTTGCCGCCAAGATCCTGGCCCTGGTCGGCCGAGACCTGCCTGTGCTGGGGGATTCACAGCGCCTGCGCCCGGCACAGAGCGAGGTGATGAAGCTGCACGCCGGTGCGGACAAAGCGCGCAACCTGCTGGGATGGGAAGCGAAGGTCGCTCTGGAGGAAGGGCTGCGCCGCACGATCGAGTGGATCAGCCAGAACATGCGCCTCTATCGGCCGGGCGTGTACGAGGTCTAGCCCAACCGGGCACCGCGGCATCGCCCTGAGCGGGCGCCGCCAGCTTCTCTCTGGGAAAGGGATTCGATGCAAGCAATCATACTCGCGGGAGGACAGGGGCGCCGGCTGCTGCCCTACACGGCCGTCCTGCCCAAGCCGCTGATGCCAGTCGGCGATGTGCCGATCCTGGAAGTCGTCGTGCGCCAGCTCAAGCGCGCTGGGTTTACGGACATAACCATGGCGGTGGGCTACCTGGCCGAGCTGCTGATGGCCTACTTCGGGGATGGTCAGAAGCTCGGCGTCCGGATCCGCTATTCACGCGAGGACACGCCGCTCGGCACGGCAGGCCCATTGGGCCTGATCGAGCGTCCGAGCGAGCCATTTTTGGTCATGAACGGCGATCTCTTGACGACGCTCGACTACCGCGCGCTCTGGATGCGCCACTGCGAGCGCGGTGCCATCGCCACGCTTGCCACCTTCGGCCGGGACGTCAAGATCGACCTAGGGGTGATCGAGAGCGATGCAGATGGGCTCGTGACGGGCTACATCGAAAAGCCCACCTACCACTACTCGGTAAGCACCGGCATCTACATCTTTCAGCCAGATGTGCTGGACTATGTCCCCGCCGGCGTCCGCCTCGACCTTCCCGACCTGGTGCGGGCGCTCCTCGCCGCCGGTCGCCAAGTCGCCACCTACCCTTTTGAGGGCATCTGGCTGGACATAGGGCGCTGGGAGGACTATGAGAGGGCCGCGCAGGAGTTCGATCGGCACAAGGCCGAGTTCGTGCCGGAAGAGTGATGCATGCGGCTCTGCCTGATCGCCAACCGGTCGATCCATACCCGGCGCTTTACGAGCAAGCTGCTGGAGATGGGGCACGAGGTGAGCTTGGTGGGCTTCGGTCCCCTGCAGGTGCCGCTGCCGCCCGGTGTGCGCCTCTTGGACGTAGAAGCCAGGCTGCCGCACGCGGCCCGGGGCAAGGCGCGCTGGCCTTTCTGGGCGGCAGCCGTGAGCCGCGCTGTTCGCGATCTGAGGCCGGACGTCCTTCATGCGCATCAGGTGGCAACGGGGGGCTGGCTGGGCGCGGCCGCGGGGTACCATCCCTTCCTCGTGACGGCTTGGGGCTCGGACCTGATGGTCGGCGCCCGCCGCTCACGTCCTCAGCGTTGGCTCGCCCGATGGGTGTTCCGGAAGGCCGACTATGTCACCTGTGTCTCGCAGGGGCTCGCGGCAGCCGCCCTCGACCTGGGTGCCCGCCAGGGCCGCCTGGAGGTGGCCCCTTGGGGTGTGGATGCCGACCTCTACCACCCGGCAGAGGACCGCGCAGCGCTGCGCGAGCAGCTGGGGCTGGGACCCGGGCCGCTGGTGCTCAGTGTGCGGTCCGTCAAGCCTGTCTACAACCCCCTGGACATCGCCCGGGCCATTCCTCTGGTGCTGCGTGCATGCCCTCGGGCATTGTTTGTCGTCCGTTCGCATAACAGTGATCCGGGCCTTCTGGCCCAGTTCCGCGAGATCGTCGCCGAGGCAGGCGCGACCGCCTCGGTTCGCTACATCGGCGAGCTGCCTGACGAACAGGCGATCGCCGACTACTACCGGGCGGCTGATGTGGCCCTATCCGTGCCTTCATCGGACGGCACGCCCTCTTCCGTGCTGGAGGCGCTGGCCTGCGGTGCCGTCCCGATAGTCAGCGACCTGCCTTCTCTGCGGGAGTGGGTGGAGCACGAGGGGGAGGTGCTCATGGTGCCTGTGCATGATGTACAGGCCCTGGCCGCAAGTATCGTCCGATTGTTATCCGAAGAAGGGCTGCGGCGTGCCCTGGCGGCCGCTGGTTGGGGCCTGGTGCGCCGGCGGGCCGACAGCCGCGTCATGATGCGGCGCTACGAGGAGATCTATGAAGGGCTGGTTTCGCCGCGTCCTCTACCGTGTCGCTAACCTGCACCGCCTGGATGGGGTCAAGCGGCTGCGCGGCTGGTACTACTCCGGCCTGATGGCGCACGCCGGCTCGAACCTCCGCGTCGCTGAGCAGGTCATGATCCACAGCCCGGCGCACGTGTCGGTCGGCGACAATTGCTACATCGGCACCGGCGCGCAGTTCTACCCCTGGAACGCGCCCATCACCATCGGCAGCAACGTCCTTATCGCTGCCGGAGTGCGCATGATCACCCGCAAGCACGGCTTCTCCAACATGAGCCACCCGATGGCACGGCAGGGCTACACCAATGCGCCGATCGTCATAGAGGATGACGTCTGGATCGGCTTCGGCGCGGTGATTCTCCCGGGAGTCACCGTCGGCCGTGGCAGCATCGTCGGCTCCAACGCTGTGGTGACGCGCAGCGTCGAGCCTTACTCCATCGTAGGTGGCGTTCCTGCGCGCCTGATCCGCCGGCGGGCACAGGTTCAGGAGGTCTAGTGCCCCACGCCTGTATCCTCTCCAGTGTGCACATCGCGCTGGACAACCGGGTCTTTTACCGCGAGGCACGCAGCCTTCGCCAGGCCGGCTACCAGGTGACGCTCATCGCCGTGCACCCGCGGGACGAGACCAAGGAGGGCATCGACATCGTCGCGCTGCCGCACGTTCGGCGCTGGCTGCGCCCGCTGCTCTGGCTGCGCCTGCTGCGGCGGGCTCTCGCTGTGCACGCCGACATCTATCACTTTCACGATCCCGAGCTGCTCCTCGTCACACCCTGGCTTCGGCTGCTCAGCGGACGGCCGGTCATCTACGACATCCACGAGTCCTACCCCGAGTTCGTCGAGGTCAAGGAGTACCTGCCGCGCTTCCTGCGCGGCGCCGTGGCTTGGCTGCTGGGCTGGCTGGAGCCGGCGCTTGCGCGCCTCCAGAGCGGCCTGATTTTCTCCGACGCGCAGATTGCCGGCGCCTTTACCGGTGTCCGGCGCCCCAAGGAGATCCTATACAACCTCCCTGAGCGTTCCTTCGTTGAGGCGGGCGCGGCCGCCTCGGCTGCCGGTGCCCCGCGCGAGCCGGTTGTGCTCTACCTGGGCGGTATGGAGCGCAACCGCGGCTCGCGGCTCCTGGTGGAGGCATTCAGTCTCGTCTACCAGGCCATGCCGCAGGCGCGGCTCCTCGCTGTCGGCCACTTTGAGCCCGCCTCCCTTGAAGCCGAGGTTCGGGCCGATGCGGAGCGCTTGGGCATAGCCGGCGCGCTGCAGATTACGGGACGCGTGCCTTTTGCGGAGATTGGGCAGTTTCTGGCTCGTGCCGCGGTTGGTTGGGTGCCCTGGCAAGCCGCTGCCAAGAACGACAAGAACGTCCCGACCAAGCTCTTTGAGTACATGGCCTACGGGCTCCCTGTAGTGAGCAGCGACTTGGCCTCTACCCGGCCCTTTGTGCGCGATGGCGAGACCGGCTGCCTCGTCACGCCGGCTGACGCCCATGCGCACGCCGAGGCCATCCTGCGCCTGCTGCGCGATCCGGAGGGTGCGCGGGCTATGGGGGGGCGGGGCCAGGCCCGCGTACAGGCCGAGTGGAACTGGGATGAAATGGGCCGGCGGCTTGTCCGCTTCTATGAGCGGCTCCTTGCCGGCAGGTAGCACGGCCTCGTGCGTATTCCCTACACCCGGTACCCCAGCCGCTCCATCATTGGTCCGATCAGTGCCTCGATCCGGGCGAGAACCTGTGGGTCCTGCTTCCGCCACTTGTCCCGGTCCGGCGCCGAGACGGCGTTGATCTGGGGCAGGTGCTCCGCGTAGCGCCCCAGGTCCCGCTCGAAATCGAGCCCTACGAACTCGGCCACCTGGTGCAGCACCTGCCCCGGCTGAGCAACAAGATCCTCGTAGCGGACCGTCAGGTGGGGCACCTGCCCCGCGGTTTCCTCCCGGTGCGCCAGAACCGCCTCGTTGCAGCGGATCCACTGCCAGGCGCACACCTCCTCCAGCCGGCTGTGGGCTAGCTCACGCCATCCGGGGATCAGTGTGAACGCCCACCGCTCCCGCGTGTAGCCCGGAATCGACAGCTTCTCCGGCACCCGATAGCCGGGGAAGAGGTGCGGTTGCTTCCAGCCCTCCACCAGCGAATGGACGTTGCTGCGGCCATCGCGGGTGAGGTAGAGCACGCGCGCATCCGGGAAGAGGGCCAGCAGGAAGGGCAGGCGTAGGCAGTTCTCCGGCGTCTTTTCCACCAGTCGCACCGGTCGGCGGGCCGGAGAGAGGCGGTTGCGGGCGCGGATGTAGGCGCGAATGGCATCGAGTCCTTGCTGTGGCAGCACACTGCTGGCACCCGCGCCCGCTGCCGTTGTCCTCCCGCGCTTCTTCAGCGCACGGTAGGGCCGGCTGTTGCCCAGCCATGTCCGCATCCGCCCGACGCGTTGCCAAAGAGCTCCTGGTGCCGCACCCAGCTCAAAGGCGCGCAGCATGTACGCCCGCGACTCAGCCGTCAGGTCCTGTGCGCCGAGCGCGCCCGACTCCCAGCCCTTGGCCGACGGCGCATGATAGCGCTCGATAATGTCCTTGCTTTCGTAGCCGGTCGACCAGAGCTCGGGCACTTCGGACAGGAGGTTGAAGAGCAGTGTCGTGCCGGAGCGCGGGCAGCCGATGATGAGGACGGGCGACTGAATCATGCTCCCTCCAGGTGAGCCCATCCTACCTGAGGTAGAGGGTGGTGTCAAAGCGCATCTTGTGATAGAATGGCTTGATGCGCATTCTCTATCTCACGTCCCGGCTGCCCTTCCCGCCCGACCGCGGGGACCGGCTCCGGGCATATCATATCATCGAGCGCCTGTCGTCCGAGCACGAGGTGACTTTGGTCTCCTTCGTCTCGCGCTCCGACGCGCGGATGTACGTCTCGTCCCTGCGCCCCTTCTGCCGGGACGTCAGGCTTGTGCAGATGAGCCCGCGGCGGTCGGCGCTGACCGCTGCCGCCAATGTGTGGCGCAGAGAGCCGCTGCAGGCCCTCTACTACCGGTCGCCTGCCATGCGGCGTCTTGTCGCGCAGACCGTGTCGGAGGGCGCTTCAGAGGGCAGGCCCTACGATGCTGCGATCGCGCACCTCTTTCGTATGGCGCCCTACCTCGAGTGCTGCCCGCGCGCCTATCGCATCGTCGATCTCACGGATGCTATCTCTGAAGAGGTGGACCGGTCGCTGCCCTATCGTGGCTTGCCGTGGCGGCTGATCTACCGCCTAGAAGGGCCGCGCATCCGGCGCTATGAGCGTTGGGTAGCGGGGGCCTTCGACGAGGCATGGCTCATTTCCAGGGCAGACCGCGATGTGCTGGCGGCCGGCAGCCCACAGGCCAATCTGCGTGTCGTGCCCAACGGCGTGGATGCCTCCCGCTTCTTCCCGTCGGCGGAACCCTCCTGCCCGGACAGCCTGATTTTTGTCGGGCACATGGGGGTGATGCACAACGTGGACGCTGCGACTTTTCTGGCGCGGGAGATCCTGCCGCGCGTCCGCGCGCTCGTGCCCGGCTGCACGCTCGAGATCGTGGGCGCCTCTCCGAGTGCGGCCGTGCAGCAGCTTGCGTCCCTGCCCGGTGTGGCTGTGACCGGGTTTGTGCAGGACCTGAACCAATATCTCAACCGTGCAGCGGTGTTCGTCGCGCCGCTCCGCTTTGCCGCCGGCGTCCAGAACAAGGTCCTGGAGGCCATGGCGGCCGGCCGCCCGGTCGTGACGACCTCGCTCGTCAATGCCGGCCTGGGCGCGCAGGCAGGGCGCCATCTCCTGGTCGCCGATGCCGCGGAAGAGATGGCCGGCCAGATTGTGGCACTTCTGCACGATCCTGCCCGCGGCGCCGCGATCGGTCGGGCCGGCCTGGGCTTTGTCCACCAGGCCTACGGCTGGGATCGGGTCGCCCTGCGGATGCGCGAGATTGAGGCTTCGCGGGCAGGGGCCTGATGCGACGTGTCCTTATGTGGGTGCCGGTACCTGTTCCTGGGTTCTCTAGACTGACTTGGAGGTTGCGCTTCGGATGCGAACGAGGCTGAGTATCTTCTGTGACAAGGTGATCGAGGCCGGTTGGCTGGTCGCGGCCGTCGTGGTCCCGCTCTTCTTCAATATCTACTCACAGCGGGTCTTTGAGCCCGACAAGATCTCGCTGCTGCGCTCGCTGGTCCTCGTGATGGCGGCCGCTTGGCTCGTGCGGACCCTGGAGGACTGGCGCAGCGCGGCCGGCTCCTTTGCCGCGCCTGCGCCCGGCGGCGCGGGCGGCACCGTGGGAGGGCTGTGGAAGCGAATCGTGAGCAGACCCCTGGTGCTGCCTATCCTGCTCTTCGTCCTCGTCTACATCATCAGCACCATCCTCTCGGTTTCCCCTTCTGTCAGCTTCCTGGGCTCCTACCAACGGCTGCAGGGCACCTATACGACCCTTTCCTACATTGTCCTCTTTGCCCTTGTCCTCGATGGGTTGCGCACGAAGCGCCAGTTCGACCGGCTCGTGACTGTGGCGATCCTAGCCAGCTTTCCCGTCGCGCTCTACGGCCTGGTCCAGCACTTTGGCCTTGATCCTCTGCCCTGGGGCGGGGATGTCACCAACCGCGTCGCCTCCAACATGGGCAACGCCATCTTCGTGGCAGCCTACCTTATCATGGTCGTGCCTCTCACCCTGGTGCGCCTGCTCAAGAACTGGAGAGAGACCACCGGCCCGGTCGACACCCGGGACGGCCTGTGGGGCATCGCCGCCTTCCTGGTGCTGGCAGCCTGCCTCCTGGCAGCCATGCTCGTGCGCCAGGGCATGACCTCGAGCTGGGTCGTCTGGCTGGCGCTTGCCGTGGGCCTCGGCCTTCAGGTGCCGGTCTACCTGCTGAATCCTCCAGAGCGCCGAGTTCGGATCCTGGCCATCTCGCTTCCTCTCACCTTTGCCTTCCTTCTTGCCTTTTCCTGGCTCCAGGAGGTCATCATACCACCTCCCCAGGGCGTCGACGTTCCGGGCCACATGTGGCTGGGCATCCTCGCGGCGCTCATCTTCGTTGTCGCCATGGTCGCTTTCGCCTATTACCTCCGCAAGCCGGTCGCGCGCCTCCTGCTGCTGTCGGCCTACTTCATTATCCTGACTGCCCAACTCATCTGCATCTTCTACACGCAAAGCCGCGGGCCTCTGCTGGGTCTTCTGGCCGGTCTCTTTGTCTTCGTTGCGGCGTTGGGGATTGTGAAGCGCAGGGTGGGGCTGACCTGGGCCGTGACCGCCTTATTCGTCGCCGTGGCTGCGTTCTTGGTCGTCTTTAACACCGTCGACACGCCCCTGATCGAAAAGCTGCGCGAGACCCGCTACATTGGCCGCCTGGGCAAGGTGCTGCAGACAGAGGAGGGGACCGGCAAGGTCCGCGTGTTGATCTGGGAAGGGGTGATCGAGATGGTCGCACCCCACGACCCTCTGGTCACCCCGGGGACCGAGGGCGGGCCGGACAAGGCCAATGCCCTGAGGCCCTTCATTGGCTATGGCCCTGAGTCGATGTATGTCGCCTACAATCGGTTCTACCCGGCCGACCTTGCCCATTACGAGAAGCGCAACGCCTCTCCCGATCGCTCGCACAATGAGACGTTCGACGCGCTGGCACAGACCGGCATCGTCGGCTTCCTCGTCTATATGGTAGTGTTCGCCTCGGTCTTCTACCTCGCGCTCAAGTACCTGGGCCTGATCCGCACGCGCTGGCAGCGCTGGGCGTTCCTTGGGCTCTGGGTCGGGGGTGGCATCGTGGGGGCACTGGTGAGCTGGCTCGCAGGAGGCGAGGTCTACCTGGGCGTAGGCATTCCGGGAGGCGTCATCATCCTCGGCGTGGGCGGATACCTGCTGCTCACTGCGGGCCTCGCCACCTTCAAGCGCGGTCTTCTCGACCCATTGGAGAGTGGATGGGCGCTCTGGGGGATCGCCCTCCTATCGGCGTTCACGGCTCACTTTGTCGAGATCCACTTTGGCATCGCCATCGCTTCGACCCGCACCTACTTCTGGGTCTATGCGGCGCTTCTGGTGATTCTTGGCACTCGCCTTGCCACCGGGCCGGCCCAGGTTCTGCCCACCGCGGCGGGCGAGGCCCCACCGCAGCCGGCTGCAAAGGAACAGACCGCCGGCAAGAGCCTGGCCGCTGCGGCCAGGCCCCCGGCCGCGAAGGGCAAGAAACCGGTTGCGGGAAAGCAGCCGGCGGCCAAGCGCAGGCAGCCTTCCGCGCCGAGCCGTGCGCTGCACGTCGACGATTGGTGGGGAGATGTGGCCCTCTGGGTCCTCATGGCGATCTTGATCCTGGGCACGATGCTCTTTGACTACGTCACCGTCCAGGACAACGCCGGCGCGGGGGCCACCATCTGGCGCTCCCTCACCGAAAAGGGTGGAGCCCCCTCCCCGATCATGTTGGTGCTGTTCCTGGTGGCCTGGGCTACCATCGGGCTCGTGGGGCTGGCCGACTTGGCCACGCGGGACGGCACTGCCGGGGCGGAGTCGACCCGCTGGCTGGCCGGCACCGGCATCTACCTGGCCGGCAGCTCCTTGGGTGTCCTGCTCTTTGGCTTGCTCCATGCGGTCCGGATACGGCCTGTCACGCTGACCTCTAGCGATGCAGCCAACCCCTTGCCGAACACCATTACCTACTACTACATCGTCTTGTTGCTCGCGGTCATTGCCCTCGGGGCAGTCCTGGCCTTCCTCTTCCGCCGCCCGGCCAGGCCATGGCGCTGGAGCGGCAAGCCAGCGGACGCGGTGCTGCTCGCCGGCGCCGTCGTGCTTCCCGTCCTGGCCACCGCGCTGCTCGTGGTCTCCAACCTCGGCATCGTGCGCGCGGACATCCTCTACAAGCAGGGCCTCTCTTCGGAAAAGGCCGGCGAGTGGGAGGGGGCTATCTACTTCTACCAGCGGGCGATCGATGTGGCGCCCAAGCAGGACTACTACTACCTCTTCCTTGGCCGTGCGCTGATGGAAAAGGCGCGCGCGACCGGGACGGAGGACCCCGATGCTTGGTTCTCGGAGAGTGAGGTTGCCCTACAGGCGGCGCGCGAAATCGCACCGCTCAACACCGACCATTCGGCCAACCTGGGTCGCCTCTACCGAACGTGGGGCGGGCTGAGCGACGACCCCAAGCGCACGCAGCAGCTCACCCAGGCCCTCGGCTACTATGCCGACGCCACGGCTCTCAGCCCTCAGAATGTCCAGCTCCTCAACGAGTATGGGCAGACCTACCTGGCGCTTGGTGATCGAGAGAAGGCCCTGGCAAAGTTCCGGGACTCGCTCCTGCTGGACAAGAAGTATACGCAGACCTACCTGCTGCTCGGCGAGTACTACCTGGACGGCAGCCAGTGGGCGGAGGCGGTCGATGCCTACCAGGGTGCCCTGGGTGTGAGCAGCAAGTCGACCGAGGCGCTCAGCTCGCTGGGCTATGCCTACAGCCAGCAGGACCTGATGGACGAGGCCCTGGCTGCCTATCAGCGGGCAGTGGATCTCAGCCCCAGGAACTTTGGCTACCGGAAGAACCTCGCCATCATCTACCAGCAGATGGGGCGCCTGGCCGATGCCCTGCGCGAGGCGGAAGAGGCGCTGGCGCTTGCGCCCGAGTCGCAGGTAGCCACCATGGAGTCTTATGTGGCGCAGCTCCGCACCCAGAACCCCGATCTCTCGCCCGAGGATGCCGCCAACGTGCAGCGCCTCATCGAGCAGGGCAAAGCCCAGATGGAGGATCAGGAGTGGGACGCGGCGATTCAGTTCCTCCTCCAGGCCGTCGAGCTGGACCCGGGGAACGTGCCTGCCCACAGTGCGCTCGCCTTTTCCTACGCCAGGGTAAACAAGACGGCGGAGGCCATCGCCGAAAACCTGGCGGTACTGGAAAGGCTGCCCGGCGATTACTCCTCCAACAAGAACCTGGCCCTGCTCTACCAGCAGCAGGGCGATACCGACAAGGCGGTTGCCTACGCTAGGGCGGCGCTTTCCGATGCGCCCGAAGAAGATAGGGCAGCACTCGAGGCCTTCCTTGACGAGATGGGCGCCGCACCCGAGGCAGCGCCGACCCCCGTGCCCGGCGCTCAGGTGCGCGCCGGAGACGTGGAACCCGCAGAAAGGAACAACATGTACAAGTCGTATCCCGAGATGACCATCGACCCGAAAAAGAGCTACCAGGCCACGATAGTGACGGCCAAGGGCAACATCGTGCTGGAGCTCTACCCAGACAAGGCACCGCTTGCCGTGAATAGCTTCGTCTTCCTGGCGAGGCAGGGCTTTTTCGACCATACCACCTTCCACCGCGTGCTCTCCGGCTTCATGGCGCAGACCGGTGACCCACTCGGCACCGGCACAGGCGGCCCGGGCTACCAGTTCGCCAACGAGACGGACGCTGGGCTTCGCTTCGACGGCCCGGGCGTGCTGGGCATGGCCAACGCCGGCCCCAACACCAATGGCAGCCAGTTCTTTATCACCTACGCGGCGGCTTCCTGGCTCGACGGCGGGTACACCATCTTCGGCCGCCTTACCGCGGGCATGGACGTCCTGCAGTCGCTCACCCCGCGCGACCCGACCAAGCGCCCCTCCTTTGTGGGAGACGAGGTCCTGACAATCGAGATTGAGGAGAAATGACCGGCCCGCACGGCACCGATGCCACCAGCTACATGCTGATTTTCGCGGCTGCCCTGGTGATGGCCGTCGGCGGCACGCCGCTCATTCGCCGCCTGGCGCTGCGCTTGGGGCTTGTCGACCACCCGGGCGCGCGCAAGCTGCAGACCAGCCCCGTACCCCTGCTGGGTGGCGTCGTGCTCTTTGGTGCCTTCATCGCAGCCATCCTGATCTTTGGAAACAAGTACGGGCTGCGGGAGATGATCGCGATCTTGATCGGCGCCAGCCTGATGTCGTTCCTGGGGTTATGGGACGACCGCCGTGGCCTCAGCCCATGGCTGAAGCTTGTCGGGCAGTTCCTGGCTGCCTCCATTCTGGTCATAGCCGATGTGCGGGTCGGTACTTTCCACATCGAATGGCTCGACACGGCTCTGACGCTGGGCTGGGTGGTCGTGATCACCAACGCGATGAACTTGCTCGACAACATGGACGGCCTGTCGGGCGGAGTAGGGGCGGTTGCTGCCGTCTTTTTCCTGCTGCTGGCGGCCATGAACGGCCAATACCTGGTGGGATCTCTGTCCGCCGCGCTCCTGGGGGCCTGTCTCGGGTTCCTCGCATACAACTTCAACCCAGCCCGCATCTTCATGGGTGACGCCGGCAGCCTCTTCCTCGGCTTTGTCCTGGCGGCCACCGCGATCAAGCTTCGCTTCCCCGACGGTTTGCAGATCGTGACCTGGATGGTCCCCGTGATGATCCTTGGGCTGCCCCTCTTTGACACAGGCCTCGTTATCGTCTCGCGGCTCCGGAGAGGGTTGAACCCGCTGACTACGCCGGGCAGAGACCATCTCTCGCACCGGCTTGTGGCGCTGGGGTGGACTCGGCGGGAGGCCGTCCTTGTCTGCTACCTCGCCTGCACTGGGCTCGGTGTACTCGCCCTCTTTGTCACCCAGGCCAGCATCGTCGAAGGGTATGCGGTGGGCGCCGCCCTGTTGCTGGTTGCGCTCTGGGGGATATGGCGGATGGAGAAGGTCGACTTCCCCGGCAAGGGGGAGCGTGGAGAGCTGCTTCGCCGGCGGAGGCCGCCGAGGGAGACCTCCTCGCCGGGCGCCCCCGCGACAGGAGGGAACACGGCACGTGAATAGCCTTACCGCCAAGATCGTCGACAGGTCGGCGCGTATCGCCGTCCTCGGGTTGGGCTATGTCGGCCTGCCGCTGGCTACCGGTTTCGCCAGGGCCGGCTACCGGGTTCTGGGCTTGGATATCGACGAGCGGAAGGTAGCCGCCATCAACGGCGGTCAGAGCTACATCCAGGACGTGACCTCGGCAGACATCGCTGCATCCGTGCGGGACGGCCGCTTGGCAGCCACGACCGACTATGACCAGCTGCGTGGCGTCGACGCCATCTTCATTTGCGTTCAGACGCCATTTGATGCCATGAAGGCGCCCGACCTGGCCTACATCGAGCAGGCGGCGCGCGGCATCTCGACGCGGCTCAAACGGGGCCAGCTCGTCATTCTCCAGTCAACCACCTACCCCGGGACGACCGAGGAGTGCGTCTTGCCCATCCTCCAGGAGTCTGGGCTCAAGGCCGGCGCCGACTTTGCGCTGGCTTTCTCACCGGAGCGGATCAACCCCGGTGATCAGCAGTACACCGTGGAGAACACACCCAAGGTCGTCGGCGGGTTGACACCCCGCTGCACCGAGCTGGCCCGCCTGCTGCTTAGCCAGCTCTTTGCCCACGTTCATGTCGTCTCCTCGCCCCGCGCTGCCGAGATGTCCAAGCTCCTGGAGAACATCTTCCGGAGCGTCAACATTGCCCTGGTCAACGAGTTGGCGCTCCTGGCGGAGCGCATGGGCATCGACCTCTGGGAAGTAATCGACGCCGCCCGGACCAAGCCCTTTGGCTTCATGCCGTTCTACCCGGGTCCGGGTGTGGGGGGGCACTGCATCCCCGTCGACCCCTACTACCTGAGCTGGAAGGCCCGGCAGTTCGACTTTTACACCAAGTTCATCGAGCTCGCCGCCGAAGTGAACCAAGCCATGCCCTATCACGTCATCGACCTGGTGACGCAGCTTCTGGGGATGGAGGGGAAGCCACTTGAGGGGTCTCGCGTGCTGGTGTTGGGGGTCGCCTTCAAGCGCGATATCGATGACGCCCGCAACTCGCCTGCCGAGCGCGTGATCGAGCTCCTCCTGCGCCGCGGAGCGCAGGTAGCCTATCACGATCCCTATGTCCCGCGCTACAGGGTAGGGCGCGACGTCTTCTACCCCGAGGAGCGCTGGCTTGAATCTGTGCCGCTGGACGACGAGGCTCTTCGGTCAGCCGACTGCGTGGTCATCCTTGCTGGGCATCGCGCCGTTGGCTACGACCGCGTCATGCAGCAGGCGCGCGCCATCGTGGACACGGTCAACGCCACGCACGGCCTAAGTGGGTCGGCGCGGGTTGCGCGGGTGGGCGCGCCGCTCTCTGCCGCCCGGCCCGGTGGTACAGGCCCCCAGTGAGGCCCTGTCGTGGAACCTGAGGAGGCAGGGGCTGCCTCAACCGGCCAGCGGCCGGGGGAGGACGGCGAGACCGTGGGAGGCGCCGCTCCACCTGCACAGGGCACGCCGGTCGAGGGGGGCGGCTTCATGTCACGGCCGGTCGTCCGCGTTGCGGCCGTCGTAGTAGTGCTCGCGCTGAGCGTCGCGATCTATCTCTTTCGTGATCGCTTCGCTTCTCTTGCTGCTGTGGGCTATCCGGGCATTTTTCTCGTCAGCCTGCTGGCCAACGCGACCATTGTTCTTCCCGCTCCCAGCATCTTCCTGGTGTTCTCGATGGGCAGCGCCTTGCCCTTCTACTGGGTGGGCCTGTCCGCCGGAGTGGGTGAGGCCTTGGGCGAGCTGACGGGCTATACATTGGGCGTGAGCGGCCGCGCCGTCATCGAGAAGCGCGAGACCTACGAGCGGTTGCGGCGCTGGATGCAGCGCCGGGGTGCGCTGACGGTATTTGTCCTGTCCACCATCCCCAACCCGATCGTCGACCTGGCCGGCATCGCCGCCGGCAGCCTGCGCTACCCCCTCTGGCGCTTCCTTCTCTTCTGCTGGCTGGGCAAGACCATCAAGTCACTGGCGATCGCCTGGGCCGGCTCCCAGTCGATCAAGGCCATCGAGCCTTTCCTGCGCTAGAACCGCCTAGAACTCGATCGTCTCCGTCGGCCGTGTCACAGCCACCACGGAGCCGACCCCCTCCTTGTACAGCGCCTCCGAGAGCTTGCGTGGCGTCCCGGGGCAGTACATGAAAGGCATCAGGCTCAGCCCGCTGTAGTGGGTCGGCACGACAATGTGCGGCTCCCCCAGCAGCCTCAGTGCCTCGGGCGCCTGTCTGGGTCCGATATGCCCGACCCGCATGCCCAGCGTCCTCAGGTCTCCCACCGGCAGCATCACCGCGTCGAGCCTCCAGCGCCGCCCTATCGCCGAAAAGAGCGTCTTGCCCAGCGACGTATCGCCCGCAAAGTAGGCCGTGCGGTCGCCCTGCACGATCAGGCCCAGCTCGTCCGCTCCATGCACGGCGGGCACTGGGGTCAGCCGGACACCGCGGAAGGTTTCCTCCTCCCACGCCGTGGCCCCGCGGATGTCTAGGTGGCCCATCTTCTTGGCCCTGGCGAGCTGTTGAGCCGGCATCCAGAGTGGGGTACCGGCCGGCAGGCGCTTGAGCGTCGCCGGCTCAAAGTGGTCGGGGTGTGTGTGCGAGAGAAAGACTAGGTCAGGCTGTGGCATCCGCTCAAAGACATAGCTCGGCGGGTCCTGGCGCAAGCCGAACATACGAAAGATGGGGTCGGTGATGATGGTCAGCCCCATGGTCTCGATGATGGTCATCGACCAGCGGATGTAGGTGATTCTCATGGCTCGCCGCTCACTCCTCCACCTGTACGTCGATTCCCGGCAGGGTGCCCACCTTATCTGCGTCGTACATGTCGTGGACCGTCGCGAACAACTTCCCACGGCCCGGCCGCACGGCGATCGCTTCCACGACCAGTTCTCGGCGAGTGATGGGCAGGTGGGCCGTCTGTGCGTTGGCGCCTCCTTGCAAGAACGCCAGGTTGCCTGGGAGGTAGAGGCGCACGAGGGGCGCGATGCTCTCCTGCTTCGGCACGACCTTGATCTGGATCCTTTCGCCCAGGCGTGGCCTTGTGGAGCTCAGTTCCAGCTCGAAGCGCAGGTCCGCGCGCGGCTCCAGGTGGTCGATCTCGATCTTGCGATCGATCCTCACGATCAGGTGGTCCGACTGGGCCGTCACCTCCCGTCCAGAAGACACGCTGCCCAACGCCACCTCCTGGCCGTCGATCCGCGCCACTTGCGCAGGGTCGTAGCGCAACGCCGCCAGCAGCTCGACCAGTGCTCTCGTATCCGCCGTGGAGTAGAGCATGCCGTCCACGATCCTCCCACACACATACCGGAACGCCGGAAGGAAGAGGGCATCGTGGGCATCGAGCATGACCCGCGCAGCGTCACAGGTGGCCTCCACGACGCCGCCCCAATAGTGTTTCTCCGAGGCCGGCCAGCGGACGGTGCCGTCCGACCGCTCCGCGCTGCGACGCAAGTACTCCAGGGCCTCGCTCTTCTTGCCGTTGCCCTGGAAGTAGAGCGCAACTGCGTCGGCGGTTGTCCTCATCGGGGCGGCGAACTCGCGCCCCAGTGGCAGCAGCTGGTTGTCGCGGTACTTCTTCTTGCGCAGCGCGGCCGCTGCTTTGCCGCGCATCGTCAGCGCGCTCTCAAACGGCAGCCCGTCGAAGCCAATCAGCCTGTGTGCCACGCGTGCCGTGATATCGAGGCCGGGTTGGCCTCCGCACCAGATCGCAAACAGGCCCTGTTCATCCTGAAACGCCTGCAGCCGCTTCAGCCCTGCGTCGATCCGCTGCCGGAAGTGGCCCAGGTCGCCCGGAACGCCCCCCTGGCCGATGGCCCGATAGCCTGTGGCAAGCCCATACAGGGTGCTCGAGGTCTGCTCCGCTCAGCCAAATGGGTAGCGGCCCAATGCCTCGATCGTCTCGGCCAGCAGGTACCCTGCGCTGGGGTAGACCACCACTTGCTCCCCTTGGGCCGATTGTCCGCGCATCAGGATCTCCAGTTGAGAGGCCCTCACAACTTGCCTGCCCGGCGGCGGTAGAGTGCGAACGGTCCAGTCGTCGCCGCCCTCTCCCCAGATGTGCACACCGATCTCGCCCGGGCCCGTCAAGTGGATCTGCTCGGCTCCATGTCCCATCACCGCCCCGGTGATCGTCTCCCCGCCGGGCAGCGTGATGGACATCGTCGCCGGCTGCTCCGTGTGAAACCGTACGGCCGCCAGGATGTCGTCGCCCGCCGAGATGCTGGCCGGCAGGTCCAGCTCAGCGTAGATCGGCTTGGCTGCCTGCACGTCGGCCGTCAGTTCCTGGACGTCGAGCCCCGCCACCAGGTATGCCCGGCAGCGCCATGTGCCGATCTGGTCTCCGAGCCGGACGCACCGCTCGGCGGCCTCGCGCACGGAGAACAACTCCAGGTACGCCAGCTCTGGGAACGCCTCCCGGCTGGCGATCGCGACCATCTCCGGCATCTCGGGCTCCATGCTCACGCCCTCAACAGAGGCTGACGAGAAGGGGAGTTTCCCACTACCGAAGGCCAGCGCACCTAGGCGCGGCACCGGTGCCAGCGCTTGTGCTCTAACCATCGTCTGCCTCATGGTCTCCGGTCCGGCGCTCGGCCTCCGCAGGAAGGACGGGATGTCCAGGTCCTCTGCCATGGCCGACCCGAGCTCCCGGCGGCGCGGCCGGTACGACAGTGCGACTGCGTCCTGCTCTGCCAGGCCCTGCCCACCGGCTCGCATGGCCTCGATCATCCTCTTGGCCAGCTTGGGTAGGGGGCTCTCGTGCTCCAGCCGTGCGTCGTAGACGAGCAGCAGGCAGGCGGCCGGGATTGCTGACTCCACCCGCACGGCAATGTCAGCGCCCGGCCCAGCTTCCGCCGGCACCAGGAGTCTGCCATGCAGGTCGAGTGGCCGGATCACGATCCCCCAGGCCTCGAAGGCCCTCTCCTCGCTGAGCAGGCCCACGGTGAACAGAGTATACGGGGCAGCCACGGGGAACTCGAGGATGTCGCCCCGGCCCAACGGGCCAAAGTGCAGCACCGTCCTGTCGGCAGTCAGTGGGTCGAAGAGCACAACCTGTGCTGCGAGTGCCCGGATGTCCACCGAGAGGCGCCCGCTTTCGGCCACCGCGCTCTCCAACCGGACTGGCGTCGTCTGTGCGCCCTCGTAGCCTACATGGAGCCCGCGGGTCTCTGTCGTATCCTCGCCCGGCAGCAGCCCGGCACTGGCATGCCGCCCCAGAGTGCAGAGCGTGACGCGCTCGCGCTCGGTTCGCCCCGTGCCCGGGAAGGCCACACTGGCGGTCTCCCCTGTGGGTGTGGCGACCTGCACGTGGAACGGTCCACCGTGGCCCCGGATGTCAAAAGCGGCCTCCACCATACCTTTGGCAGCCACTGTCTGCTGCGTCGCCACCACCCGCCCGCCGCATACCCCGCACTGGAGTCCCAGCTGCACGCTGCCGTCGTAGGGGATCGAGAGCGCCACCAACCGCAGGCGAAACTGCAGCGAGCCCTGCTGCAGGCTGTGCTCCTCCAGGATGGCCGTGAGCGGCGACAGGGCGAACTCGGCCACGCTGAAAGTGCATTCGGCTGGGGCGCCGCAGGGCTCCCCTTTCTCGTCGCGCCTCCGCACCACGACCCCGTACTCACCTTCCTCCAGGTCCGAGTAGGGCCGGAGTGCCAGCCCTGCCTCGTCGAGCGTCACTTGCTCCCTAGTCACCTGCTGGCCGGCCAGCAGCACCTCCATCTCCACCCTTGCGCCCGGCGCCCCCGGAGCGATAACAAAGATGCGTGCTTCCTCTCTGGGCCGGTAGATCTTGCGCTCTGTGATGACCGCCGTCAGGTTCGGCTGGGCGGGAGAGGGCAGGCGGGGCAGGTCAGGCGCAGGCTCGGGTGGGTGAACGTCCGGTGCCAGCAGGGACGCGTCGACGTGGCCCTCGCCCAAGGCCACGCTGTGCAGGTGCCGAGACACGATCTCCGGCTCCGTTACCACATGTGGCGGGCTGCCGTCGACGGACAGGGCAATGGGTCGCTGCTCCGCAGCGCGGGCAAAGACAAACTGCGTTCCGGCGTAAAGGTGATCGCCCAGGCCGTCCATATCGGCACGGCACCGGGAGCAGCGCGTCGCTCCCGGATCGTTGGCTGTCAGGCATTTGGGGCAGTACACTTGTCCCTCCTCTTCCTAGCCGCGCTGCGCTCTACGAGTGATAGGCGCGCTGCACCCGACATGTAGCAGGCTCAAACCTCGCTGTAAAGTGCCGCAGGAACCGTGTCTCGTAGACGATCCGCAGTCCCTGCACCGCCTCCCGGCGCTGGTACAGCTCGATGACCGTGTCGGCCACATAGTCAAGGTGCGACTGAGTGTATACCCGGCGCGGGATCGCCAACCGCACCAGCTCAAGGTCCGGGTAGACAACGGCGCCGGTCACCGGGTCGCGATGGGCGAACATCACGCTGCCGATCTCGACCGACCGGATCCCTCCTTCGAGGTAGAGTGCGGCGGCCAGCGCCTGCCCCAGCAAGTGCTCGCGCGGCATGTCCGGCAGAAAGCGCAGCGCGTCGAGGTAAACGGCATGCCCGCCGGGAGGCTCTACGACCGGCACGCCGGCCTCCAGCAGCCGGTCCGCCAGGTACTGTGTGTGCGCCAGGCGGTACGCCAGGTAGCTCTCATCCAGTCCTTCCCAGAGCCCTCGGGCGATCGCTTCCAGGTCGCGGCCGGCCAGCCCGCCGTATGTGGGGAAACCTTCCCTCAGGATTAGCTCCTGGCAGGCGCGCTCATAAAGCTCCGCGTCATTCATGCAGAGGAATCCGCCGATGTTGACCAGCGCGTCCTTCTTTGCGCTCATCGTGCACCCGTCAGCATACGAAAACGCCTCGCGCGCGATCTCGAGGGTAGACTTGGCTTCATATCCGGGCTCGCGAAGCTTGATGAAATAGGCGTTCTCCGCATACCGGCAGGCGTCGATGAAGAAGGGGATTCCATGCTCGTGCAGAACCTGCGCTGTCTCGCGGATGTTCTGCATGGAAACGGGCTGGCCGCCGCCCGAGTTGTTGGTGATGGTGAGCATCCCCAGCGGGATGGCGCGTGCTCCGGTGCTGGCGATGAAGGCGCGCAGCTTGTCGATGTTGATGTTCCCCTTGAAGGGATGGTGGCTCGTGGGGTCTTTGCCCTCGTCGATGACAAGGTCCACGGCGACCGCGCCGCGTGCCTCGATGTTGGCCCTCGTCGTGTCAAAGTGCATGTTGCTGGGCACCCTCAGCCCCGGCCCCACCAAGATCGAAAAGAGCACATTCTCAGCCGCGCGGCCCTGGTGTGTCGGCACAAAGTGGCGAAAGCCAAAGATCTCTTGGATGGCAGCTTGCAGGTGGAAAAAGTTGCGGCAGCCGGCATAGGATTCGTCCCCCTGCAGGATGCCGGCCCATTGGCCGTCGCTCATCGCTGACGTGCCGGAATCGGTCAATAGGTCGATGTAGATGTCCTCGGCACGGATGAGGAAGGGGTTGTAGCCAGCCTCGGCCAGGAGCCGGGCGCGCTCCTCCCGCGTTGTCGAACGGATCGGCTCGACGGACTTGATGCGAAACGGCTCGGGTAGGAATCTGGCCATGGCCTGGACCTCCGGTCTCGAATGGCATCTGTCTCCATTGTACATCGGGGTGAGGGAAAAGGGAAGCCTTCGCGATGCACCGTGACGCTGCCTGCCCGGTGATGTCATCCACCTGCGGCTAGAGGGCTGCGTGCTTCTCCTGGATCGTATCGGCCAGGGCGTCGAGTGCCGAGAAGGTCTCCTTCCCGGGCATGCCTCTGCTCAGCACAGGGCTCAGCACTTCCACCTCCAGGTTTGGGATTAGGGCCGAGATCTGCTCCACTGCCTTGGTCCCCCAGCCAAAAGACCCGATGATCGAGGCGTAACGCAGCTTCGGCCGCAGCGCGTTGGCCAGGTGCGTCACGGCAAAAACCGTCGGGTGGGGGCCGCCGAGAACGGTAGGCGTGCCGATGACCAGCGTCGCCGGGTCCACCAGGGCCATCGCCAGCTCGCCCAGGTCCGTGGCCGACAGCTCGAACAGCTTGACCTCCACGCCGCGCTCGACCAAGGACGTTGCCAGGTAGTCGACCATGGCCTCTGTGCTTCCGTGCATGGACACGTAAGGGATCACAACCTGGTTCGCGACCCGGTCCGATACCCAATCTTGGTATGCCGACAGGATCTGCGCCGGTTGGTCATAGATCGGGCCGTGCGATGGCGCGATCAAGTCGATCTCCAGCGGCTGGATCTTGTCCATGTTCCGCACAATGACCTTCCGGAAGGGCATCATGATCTCGGCATAGTAGCGTTTGGCTCCGGCCAGGACGTGAGGCTCGCGGCTCGCGTACAGGTTCGAAGTCGCCAGGTGCGACCCAAAAAAGTCGCACGAGAAGAGGATGCGGTCCTCCGGGAGGTAGGTTGCCATCGTCTCGGGCCAGTGCACCCAGGGCGTGTGCACAAAGCGCAGCGTCTTGTCGCCCAATGACAGGGTCTCGCCGTCCGCCACGATCTGTATCCGCTCAGCCGGGACGTCAAGGTGCTCGAGCAACAGCGGCTTGGCTTTCGGGCTGCATAGGACCGTCGCTTCTGGGTAGAGGCCGAGGACCTTGGGAATGCTCCCCGAATGGTCCTGCTCGCCGTGATGCGACACGACATAATCGATGTGGTCGACGCCAGTCAGTTGCCCCAGAAGCGTCGCTTCCCAGGCCGGATCGACCGTGTCCAGGAGGGCCGTCTTCTCAGAGCCCTGTACCAGGTAGGCGTTGTAGCTGGTCCCCCCCGGAAGGGGGATAAGCGAGTCAAACAGGCGCCGGTTCCAATCCACCGCGCCCAACAAGTGCACTCTATCTCGGATTACCCTTGGCTTCATCCAATTCTCCGTCTTCTCGTCTCCGTCCGCTGTCCCCCGCAGGCCGGGTTCCATACCCGGTTCTACTCCCCCATCCGCAGCCCACCGGGGGCCGGGTTTCCATACCCGGCCCTACTCCCCCATCCGCAGCCGGCAGTAACTGTCGTGCCGCTCTGGACTGACCTTGCCCGCTTCGACCGCGCCGATCACGGCGCAGCCAGGCTCGTGCGTGTGGGTGCAGCTTGAGAAGCGGCAGTCGCTCAGAAAGGGCCGCATCTCCACAAAGTACCAGGCCAGCTCCTCGGGGTCGATGTCGTAAAAGCCCGCCTCGCGCAGGCCAGGCGTGTCGGCCACGTACCCGCCCCCGTCCAGCGGCCAGAGCTGTGCCGAGACCGTCGTGTGCCGTCCCTTGCCCGTCGAATCGCTAATCTCCTGCGTCGCCAGGTCCAGGTCAGGCTGGATGAGGTTCATCAGGCTGCTTTTGCCTGCCCCCGAGGGGCCGCAAAGCACCGATATCTTTCCCCACAGGTGTTCCCTCAGCTCAGACACACCTTCCCCAGTCGAGGCACTCGTGTACAGCACCGGGTAGCCAATCTCGTCGTACAGCCCAAAGTGCTCGCGCGCTTCCTCTGGGTCTTCCAGCAGGTCCACCTTGTTCGCGCAGACCAGCGCCGGCAGCTCATTGGCTTCCGCGATCACCAACAGGCGGTCGAGCATGCGCAAGTTGGGGTCCGGCTCGCACACCGAAAAAATGAGCACCACCTGGTCAGGATTGGCGACGATCACCTGCTCCACCGGAAGCCGCCCTGGCCCCGCCCGCCGGCGGCTCAGCTGCGTGCGGCGCGGAAGCACCTCCTCGAGCTCGCCCGTATCCGGGCCTGTCGGCCGGTAGCGCACCTGGTCGCCTGTGGCGACCAGCGTCGTCGTGACACGGTCCCGCTTCAGCCGGCCCCGCGTCCGGCACAGCACCAACGAATCGCCGTCCAGCACATAGTGTAGGCTGCTTTGCGCCAGCACCACCAGCCCGCTTCTCAGCTCAGGCACGGCGCCTCACACCACCTCGCCCTGCAGGGCGGGCCCCCATGCCCGCCTGCCGGCTACATCCGGATTCCATGCTCGACCAGGTAGCGGGTTACTTCTTTGGGCTCCCGGAGCCCCTCGTCCAGGAACGCGCGGTAGATGAAATAGCCGCTGTAGGCGGGGGTGCGCAGTTCGGGCGTCAGGATCGAGTTCTTGTAGCGAAGGATCGCCTCTCGCAGCGCCGGCTTCATTTTCTCCTGGAAACGGTGCATGGGTGCCATCCGCTCCTCGATGGCCGCCTCCTCCATTGACCAGATGTCAATCTTCCACGGCCGGCCCCAATCGCCGAAGCGGATGCGCGGCTTTAGGTACAGCCCTCCGGCCATCGTCTGCTCAAAGTCCTTCTCCATGACCACCTGGAACACCAGTGGTGAGCGGGCAATCCGGCCGCCGATGGCAAAGAGCTGGTTGATGCCCACCTTGGGCATATAGAGGTCGATGTCGGGAAAGGCCATCACGTCCAGGAAGTACGATCCCGTCGGCACGACCCGGCCGTAGGGGCGCAGGATCTCCAGCACACCGACCTCGCGCATGACGATGTCGGCTTCCTCTCGCAGCCTGCGGGCACGTTCCAGTGGATGGATGAGCATCGCTCCTCGCGAACCATTATACGCGCTGCCCGCGCGGCGTCAAGCGCGCGCTACGCACAAGGGCAGGCACAGCTTCGCCCTGGCGACGCCAAGCTCATGCCCATGCTTCCGGTATGGATGACAGATGCACTGTGAGAGAATCTGTGGCAAGGTACCACCACGATCAGGCGGTGGTCTTGCCGTGATCAACTAGCCCTCCGCAATCCAGGACGGGCAATCCAAAATCCGGAGTCGCCTTGCCACCCTCTCCAGCCGGTGCTACAATCCTCCCCGAAAGGCCCTGGCTTGAAGATCCCGCTCCGCGAGTACCGTGCCCTGCTCGTTCGCTACCTGGCGCCGCAAGCAGGGCAGGTCCTGCTCTTGGCCCTCCTCCTCTTCGGAAGCATCGCCCTCCAGTTGGCCAATCCCCAAATCCTGCGCCGCTTCCTCGACTCGGCCCAGGCCGGCGGGGCAATGCCCGGCCTCGTCCGGCTGGCCCTCCTCTTCCTCGGCCTGGCACTCGCCCAGCAGGTCGCTTCCGTAGCTCAAGTCTACGTCGGCGAGCGCGTTGGCTGGACCGCCACCAACGCCCTGCGCTCCGACCTCGCCGCTCATTGTCTGCGCCTTGACCTCTCCTTCCACAACGCCCACACACCCGGTGAGATGATCGAGCGCATCGACGGCGACGTCACCGCGCTCACCAACTTCTTCTCGCAGTTCATCGTCCAGGTGGTCGGCAACGTGCTGCTCCTGGCCGGCATCCTCGTCGCCCTCTTCCTGGTCGACTGGCGCGTCGGGCTCGCGCTGGCGCTCTTTTCGTTGGTGACCCTCCTCGTCTTGGCCCGCTTTCGCGACATCGCCGTTCCTCATTGGAAGGCCTCTCGGCAGGCAAGCGCCGAGCTCTTCGGCTTCCTGGAAGAGCGCCTCGCCGGCACCGAAGACATCCGTGCCAACGGCGCCGAGCACTACGTGATGCGCCGCTTCCACGCCCTCATGCGGGACCTGCTGCGCCGCTCGCTGAAGGCCTCGCTCATGTGGAACATCCTCTTCAATGCCTCCTTCCTCCTCTTCGCGCTGGGTACGGCAGCCGCCTTTGGGGTCAGCGCGCACCTCTTCGACCGGGAGCTGCTCACCCTGGGCACCGTCTACGTCGTCTTCTACTACTCCGAGATGCTCCGGCGCCCCATCGACGCCATCATCCACGAAATGCAGAGCCTCCAGAGTGCCGGCGCCGGCCTGGTGCGCGTGCAGGAGCTGCTCCAGACCAGGAGCCGGCTCCTCGAAGGCGAAAGCCACGTCACCCTTCCACCGGGTGCCCTTGCCGTCGAGTTGCAGGACGTTTCCTTCGGCTACGCCGACCAGGGGGCCTCCGGCGATCCGGCGCGCGACATTGTGCTGCACGGCCTGTCCTTTCGGCTTGAGCCTGGTACCGTGCTGGGGCTCCTGGGGCGCACTGGCAGCGGCAAGACGACCCTCACCCGCCTCTTGCTGCGGCTCTACGACCCCGACGCCGGACATGTGCTTCTGGGCGACCCGTCCGGTCCGGCGGACATCCGGCGCCTGCCTCTTGCCCACCTGCGCCGGCGCGTCGGCATGGTCACGCAGAACATCCAGCTCTTCCACGGAACCGTGCGCGACAACCTGACGCTATTTGACCCGCTGGTCCCCGACGACCAAGTCCGCGAGGTAATCGCCGGCCTGGGGCTGGAGGAGTGGCTCGGCTCGCTGCCGCTGGGGCTGGACACGCTGCTCGAGTCGGGCGGCGGCCTCTCGGCCGGCGAGGCGCAGTTGCTCGCCTTCGCCCGCATTTTCCTGAGAGACCCCGGGCTCGTGATCCTCGACGAGGCATCCTCCCGTCTCGACCCTGCCACCGAGCGCCTCGTCGAGAGCGCCGTAGAGCGCCTCGTTCGGGGCCGCACCGCCATCATCATCGCCCACCGCCTCCAGACGGTCCACCGCGCGGACCAGATCCTGATCCTCCAGTCGGGGCAGACCTTGGAGTGGGGCGAGCGCGCCTCATTGGCGGCCGATCCCCGCTCTCACTTCCACCGCCTGCTGCAGGCCGGCCTGGAGGAGGTGCTCGTTTGAGCGCTGGCGCCGAGAGCAAGTCGGCTGCATCACCGCCCAACATGAGGGCTAGGGCACGCCCCACGTGGTGGTACATCCTGCGCCTCATCCGCTTCCGGCCCTGGCTCTACCTGGCCCTGGGGGTGCTCGAGACGCTCTTCTTCGGCGTCTTTCCCCAGCTCGTCGGCTGGGTTACCTACACCTACTTCGATATGCTTGCCGGGGAGTCCGCCGCAGGCTTTGGCCCCTGGGGGCTGATCGGCCTGCTCGTCGGGCTCGCGCTTGCCCGTGGTGTCGTCATCTTTCTCGACGTGCTGTGCTACAACCACTTTCGCTACGCGCTTGCGGCGCTGCTCCGCCGCAACGTCTTTGCGCACATCCTCACCCGGCCGGGGGCGCGCGCGGTGCCCGAGTCGCCCGGCGAGGCGATCAGCCGCTTCCGCGAGGACGTGGACGAGGTCTCCGACTTCATGGCCGAATCTCTCATCCTGCTTGGCTTCGGCCTCTTTGCGCTCGTCGCGGTCGCAGTCATGCTGCGCATCGACGCACGCATCACGCTTGTTGTCTTTCTCCCGCTCGCCGTCGTCGCTGTCATCGTCAACCTCACCCTGAGCCGGATCGAGCGCTACCGGGTGGCCTTCCGCAAAGCCACCGGTGCAGTGACCGACTTTGTCGGCGAGGCCTTCGGCGCCGTGCAGGCGGTCCAGGTCGCCGCCGCTGAGGATCGTGTTGTGGCCCACTTCCGCCGCCTGAATGAGGTGCGCCGGGCTGCCGGGGTGCGCGATCGGCTTCTCACCGAGGTGGTCAACTCCATCTTCCGCAATACGTCCAACATCGGCACCGGCGGCATCCTGCTCCTCGTGGCCGGCCGGATGCAGGCTGGTTCCTTCGGGGTGGCCGACTTTGCCCTCTTTGTCTACTACTTGGGCTTTGTGACCGACTTTGCCGCTCTGGTCGGCGAGCGCTGGGCATGGTACAAGCGCGCGGGCGTGTCAATTGAGCGCCTCCTGGCGCTCCTGCAGGACGCACCGCCCGAGAAGCTGGTCGAGCCCCATCCCGTCTACATGCGCGGCGACCTGCCGGACGTGCCCTCTCAGGCCAGGGCACCTGAGCACCGCCTGGAGAGATTGGAGGTAGCCGGGCTCAGCTACCGCTATCCGGGGTCAGAGCACGGCATCGAGGGCGTCGACCTGGCTTTGGAACGCGGGGACTTTTGCGTGATCACCGGCCGGGTCGGCTCGGGGAAAACGACGCTGCTCCGTGTTCTCCTCGGCCTGCTGCCTCGTGATTCCGGCGAGGTACGCTGGAACGGTGCCCCGATCGCCGGTCCGGCCGAGTTCTTTGTCCCGCCGCGCTCTGCCTACACACCCCAGGTGCCGCTCCTCTTCAGCGAGTCCCTGCGCGACAACATCCTGATGGGCCTTCCGGCGGAGAGTGGGGGCCTGGAGTCGGCCCTTCGGGCCGCCGTCCTTGAGCAGGACGTGGCAGACCTGCCCGCCGGCCTTGATACCCTGCTCGGCGCCAAGGGTGTCAAGCTCTCGGGCGGGCAGAGCCAGCGGGCGGCCGCCGCGCGCATGTTTGTGCGCGAGCCGGAGCTGCTCGTCTTCGACGACCTCTCCTCCGCCCTCGACGCCGAGACCGAAGCGCTCCTCTGGGAGCGCCTCGCCGGCGCGGCCGAGGGCGATTTCGTGCGCACCTGCCTGGTCGTCTCGCACCGCCGGCCCGCACTGCACCGCGCCACCCGCATCATCCTGATGAAGGACGGCCGCGTTGAGGCTTCCGGCTCCCTCCACGATCTGCTGAAGACATCGGAGGAGATGCGGCGGCTGTGGCTCCAAACGCCGTAGCACAGGGCCTTCCGCCCGTCCCTCTACTCCACTACCTCAAACCGCACTTCCAGCATCGGCAGGTTCACCTGGGGCTTTGCCAGCCGCATCTGCTCGTTCAGCCCCGCGTCGTGCCGCAAGTGCACAGTCGTGTCCAGGTCCAGCGATGGGATAAGCGCGATTCCCCGCCTCCCGCGCCGCTCGACCAGGACCCCCTCGCCCTCCCACTCTGGATGGTGCATCAGGTAGACCAGCGTCCAGTGCCGGCGCGCCAGGCGCTCGGTTGCGCGCACCGTGCCGGCCACCGCCATCGTGGCCCCCACCCGCTCCGTCATCTCCCGCGCGCTGAGCTGCCCATGCCCGGCCCTGTGCGCGCGAAGCTGCTGATGCGTTACCAGGTCCAGGTAGCGGCGCAGCGGGCTGGTCGCCTGGACATAGGATGTCAGCCCCAGCCCCGCGTGCGGGCTGGGGGCTGACCCGTGCTGGCTCGGCCGCAGCCGTTGCCGCATCGCGTACATGCCAGCCAGGTCGCCCGGCCTCCACGACGTGGCCTGCGGGCCGCCCGCCTCGTCCTCCGTCGGTGGCTCCTGAAAAGTAAAGGGCAGCGGCAGGCCCATCTCCTCGGCAAAACCGGCGATGGCCTCGCCCGCCATCAGCATTCCCTCCATCACCAGGTCGCGGCTGGGCAGCGCCGGCAGCGGGCGGATCGAAACCTCGCCGCCTGCCACGTGGATCTGCACCTCTGGCAGGTCGATGAAGAGGGCACCCCGGGCGCGTCGGCGCTCCCGGTGGGCATCAGCCGCCGCCCTCAGCCCGGCCAAGGGCGCCTCCGCCAGCCTCGCCTGCGCCTCCGCGTAGGTCAGCCGCGTCACTCGTACCCAGCTCGGGCCGTAGTCCGCCAGCCGCGCCTGCCCGGCGTCGTCGATTTCCAGGCAAAAGGAGAGCGCCGGCGACACTTCAGTCAGTCCGAGCCCCAGCGCATCCACCGCACCCTGGGGCAGCATGCGCACCGGCCCCTCGGGCAGGTAGAGCGTCGCGCCCCTCGCGCGTGCCTCCATGTCCAGCTCCGACCCGGCAGGCGCCAGCGCGGCCGCGTCCGCCACGTGCACCCACAGCCGGTCCCCTTCCAGCCCGATTGCGTCGTCCGGTTCCTGGTTTCCCTCGTCGTCGATGGCAAACGCCGGCAGCCGGGTGAGATCCAGCCGTGCTTCTTCGGGGAGCGCTGGCACCCCGAGCGCCACCTGTGTCGTGATGGCACCCGTTCGTTGTGGGTAGGGATCCGTCCACTCGCTCCAGTGCTGAAGCTCCATCAAGAGCGCGTGGGCGTTCTCGCGCGTCTCGGCACGCCTCATCTCGCGCAGCAACCGGCTCTTCTCGCTCTGGCCCAGTGCCAGCTCCTCGACCTCGCGCAGGTAGCGTGCGTCGACGTGCGAGATGTCGCCCGCTTTGGCGCCCGCCACAAACTGCGACCACGCCTCCGCCTCGGCTGCGCGTGCCTCGCGGTTGCTGCGCTCGCGCGAAACCTCGTCTCCCGTGCGCGCGGCGATCTCCTGCGGCGTCCCGCGGAACAGCAGCCCATCTGCGACAAGCTGCCAGGCTGCCCACGCTGTCGCCGGTGAATACACCCCGTACGCCAGCTCCGACAGCTCTGCCAGGGTCGTAGGGCCTCCTGCCAGCAGCTCCCATGCCGTATCCACGTCTCCGCTCACCGGAACCAGGTCGCCCAGTGCCCGCAGCGGCCCTGGATGCAGCACTGTAACGTCCTTGCTCCGGACGTTCAAGTGCTCTCCGCCCGGCAGCTCGATCTCGAGCGTCTTGCCCACATGGCGGACGCGCGCCGGCTTGCCTTTGAAGAGAACCAGGCTATCGGGGTAGGGTGCCAGCTCGGGCATTGGAAGCCTTGCCTCTCGTCGTCTTGTCGGTCACTCTCTCTTTTCCCTATGCCTGTTTGAACGCCACCCAGAGCTGTCTGAGCCCTGGCCGCTTCCCGTACATCAGGATCCCCATTCGGAACACCTTGGCCCCAGCCCACAGGCTGATCCCCAGCCCGATGACGAGCAGGACCAGGCTGATCGCGATCTGCACCGGCGGCACCTGCGCAAACCCCAGCCGCAGGATCATCATTACCGGTGCCGTCAGCGGGATATAGCTGAGCACGACTGCGATCGTGGCGTTCGGGTTGGTAAAGATGACGCTGATCAGCATCCAGGGGATGACCGCGACAAGCGAAAAGATAGAGCCCAGCTGCTGGCTCTCGCGCTGCGTGGTGCCCAAGGAGCCGGCCGCCGCCATGAGCGTCGCGTAGAGCAGGTAGCCCAACAGGTAGTAGACCAGGTAAAGGGCCAGCGTGCCCAGCGTGAACTTGATCGCGCCCACCAGCGCAAAGGCAGCCGTCGCCAGCGCCGCCAGCGCGACGGCAGACCCCAACCAGATGAACACCTGGAGAAGCCCAACGGCCCCCAGCCCCAGGATCTTGCCGGCCAACAGCTGCGTCGGGCTGATCGACGAGAGAAGGATCTCGACGATCCGGCCCTCCTTCTCCTCACTCACGCTCTCCAGCAGATAGCCCGACGTGGTGAACACCGTGATCAGGAAGAGGATCGAAAAGGCATAGGGCAGGACAAAGTCGCCCAGCCAGCTGAAGGCGCTTTCGGTGCTCACCTCGCCTTCCGCAGTCAGCGTCACCGGCTGGATGTTGAGCCCGCCGCTTGCCCGCGCCTGTATCTCTGGATCGACCCTGCCCGTCAGAAGATGATCGGTCAGGAAAGGCCTGATCCGGTTGCTGTCCGCCGACGTCATGGTCGAGAAGCCGCCCCGGATGCCATAGACTGGCACGGTACCGCTCTTGAGAAAGTCCGCCGGTACGACGATGTACGTGTCAATCTTCTCGGCCAGGAGGTCGACCCGGGCAGCCGCCTCGTCGGGGTATGCGACGAATTGGCCCTTGTACTGCGCAAGCTCTGCGCTCAGCAGTCCGCTCTGGTCGACATAACCCATCAGCTTGCCCGCGCCGCCCATCTCCTTCTCCAAGGCCTGGCCGATCCGGCCGCCAAAGACCGACCCCACGAGCAGGGCGATCAGCCCCAACGCAGGAAAGAGGATGGTCATGATGATAAAGCCAGGCCGGCGCAGGTTCACGACCATTTCCTGTGCGGCGACGGCCCATACCTTCTTCATTCTGCTCCCTCCACGACGCTGATAAAGATCTGCTCCAGCGGGGGCATGGCCACCTCAAAGCGCCGGATAGACACCCCGGCCTCAACCAGGGACCGCAGCACGGCCTGCGGCGTCACACTCTCCTCCAGCACAAGCTCGTGCCCATGATTCACCGTCCGCACCAGCCGCACGCCAGGCAGTCGCTCGGGCAGCCCGTCGCACTCCAAGGCGACGGCATGCTCGGCGTAGCCGGCCTTGATCTCGTCCAGCGCTCCGTACAGGACCACCCGTCCATGGTTGATCAGCAGGATGCGGTTGCACATTGCCTCCACCTGGTTCATGTCGTGGGTGCTCAGGATGATGGTCTTGCCGCGTGCCTGCTCCTCCAAGAGGATAGTCTTCAGCAGCTCCGTGTTCACAGGATCGAGCCCCTGGAACGGCTCGTCGAGGATGAGCAGTCCCGGATCGTGCACGATTGAAGCTAAGAACTGGGCCTTCTGGTTCATCCCTTTGCTCAGCTCCTTGGTCTTGCGCTTGGCATACTCCCCCAGGTCGACCCGTTCCAGCAGTGCCATCGCACGCCCCCTTGCCTCCGCGCGCGGCACGCCCTTGAGCACAGCCAGGTAGACCAGGCATTCCAGCAGCTTATAGTTCTTGTACAGCCCTCGCTCCTCCGGGAGGTAGCCGATGTGTGCCTTGCTGGCCTCGCTGACCGGCTGCCCTTGCAGCAGGATCCGCCCGCTGTCCGGCCGGAGGATGTCCATCATCATCCGGATGGTCGTGGACTTGCCCGCCCCATTGGGCCCCAGCAGTCCAAAGATCTCCCCACGCGCCACGTGGAAAGAAACCCCATCCACGGCTCGCACATGGGCATAGTGTTTTACCAGCCCCTCAACCTCGATCACTCAAGCCTCCCTGAGCCATCCACGGCGCGGCATCCATCGTCCGTCGTCTGGCGTCCACAGTCCATTCCTCTAGCTCGACGCGCTCGCGCTTGTTGCCGCGGCCTCTTCCTGCTTCCGTTGGTACACCAGGTAATAGAAGAGCACGATCAGCTCCAATGGGGTGGGAGCCAGCACCTCCAGGTAAGCGCCCCTTCGAAACGCCCCTCGCGGCTGGTAGGTGAGGATCTGGCTCTCCACGGCATCCACCAGGAGCCAGCCCTGCCGGAAGGCCCCAGCCGGCACGGCCGAATAGAGCGCGCCGCGGTGATCGATGTCGATCGCCTGCCGGAACGCCCCCCTGGGCTGCGTCGCTGCCAGCACACCCTCTCCTTCGCGCAGTTCGTACCGGCTGCCCCGCCAGCTCGTGCTGTGGATGGTCAGCTCCTGCCCGTCGGCCGCTTGGAAAGTGGCATCCCGCCGGAATGCCGGCATCGTCATCTCCCCCAGCACCCCGCTTTCTGTCTGGAACGTGTGGTGCGTGGTGAACATGCCGTCGACGGTGACCTCAATCGAATCCGCCGCCATGCTCTGGCCCGACATGTTGGCTATCCCTCCCTTTCCGGCGTCTCTGGCTGCGGCTTGGCCATTGAGGCCAGCCCCATCATCCCCCCCAAGTTCATCGTGTCCACTGCGCTCGACGGCACGATGATCATCGCGCCTTTCTCCTTCAGCCCTTCGAAGAGCATGTTCATGGCCCGGAGGTGCAGCGCCGTCGGATTGTCCGCGTAGGCCCTGCTCGCGCGGCTAAAGCTCTGGGCAATCTGCTCCTCGCTCTCGCCGAGGATGACGCGCGCCTGGCGCTCACGCTCCGCCTGCGCGCGGCGGCTCATCGTGTCCTCGAGGGCTTCGGGAATAATGACATCCCGGATCTCCACAGACTGCACCGTCACTCCCCATGCCGTAGTCCTTGCGTCAATGATCTCCTGGAGGTCCTTGTCCATCTTGGCGCGGCCGACCAGGATGTCGGCCAGCTCCATCTGGCCGATGATCTCGCGCAAAGCCGTCTGTGCTGCCCAAGCAATCGCCGAGCGATAGTCCTCTACCTCCAGTGCGGCTTTCTCGGCGTCCCAGACCACCCAAAAGAGGACCGCGTCGACGTCCACCGGCACCGTGTCCTTTGTCAGAGTCCTCTCGGCGTTGAAAGGAGTCACCATCACCCGGTGATCGACCCACTTCGGAATCGTGTCGACGATGGGCACGATCCAGAAGTACCCCGGGCCCTTGAGGCCCGCGAACTTGCCCAGCCGTAGAACCACCGCCTTCTCCCACTGGTCGGCGATTTTGAACGCCAGGAGCAGGTAGGTCGCCAAAAGCGTGCCGCCCACGATGACGGCCGCGGCCCATCCGTCTGCCAGGCCGGCCAGCTCAGTCAGCCCGATGCCCACGCCAACCGAGATCGCCAGCACCACCAAGAAGAGCGCCAGCGATACGCCGTTCGCCACCTTGGCCTGGCTCTTGGCGAGATCGGGCTGCGGCGACCTGCCTCTCCTCTCCACTGCCCTCTTTGTCGCGGGAGTAACCATCATCTTGTCTTTCTCCTTCGCCTCGCGTGAGTCTGTGTCCGAGCTCTGGTCCCGGAGCTGCCTCTCCTAGGTGCTGGCTGCGCCTTCGTCCACTGCGTCGAGCCTGTCCAGGAAGGCCTTCTCGATCTCTGCCTTGCCGTAGCCAAACGAAGTGGCTTCGTGCAGGAGCTGGTCCAACATGCTGTGAAGCCTGGCCGCGCGCAGCCGTCGCACCTCTTCGCCCGTCAGCCGCGACGCGACAAAGGTGCCACGTCCCTGTTGAGTCGAGATAATCCTCTCTTGCTCCAGCAAGAGGTACGCACGGCCGACGGTGTTGTAGTTGATGCGCAAGTCAGCAGCCAGCTGGCGCATGGTCGGCAGCTGCTGGCCGGGCTGCAGGCTCCCGCTCGCCACCATCTGCCGGATGCGGTCGACGAGCTGCATATAGATGGGCACGCGGCTCTCTGGGTCGATTCCGATCTGCATCACAATTGTCCTAGTGTAACTAGTTCAATTATATCAGTTCCTGGAGCCTTGTCAAGTGGCAATCTCGCTGTGGCGTGCTCGCGCCTCTCAGTCGGCGCAAATTGCCACTTGCATCTGCGCGCACCTGTGGTACAATGGCGTTAATAATTCAGCGGCCCGGTGTAGGCTGTAATTGTGGCTGTAATCCCATCGCGCTACACTCTCCACAGGTATTCCTAGGGAGCCGACAGCCGTGAGCCTAAGGATTCTTTTCGTCGACAAGAGCGTTGCCTCATCCGACTTGCTTGTTCCGAGCTTGGAACGCAAGGGCCATGAGGTGTCTGTCGTCCGCACCCTCAGCCAGGCGCTCGGTCGCCTGAGCTCATTTCACCCCGACCTGCTATTTGTCAACGCCGCTTCGTTTGGACGCTCGGCCTTCCGGGTCTGTGACGGGATACGGGCCCAGGTGCCCGACGTGCCCCGCATCCTGGTCGTGAAGAAGGGATGCGCCGAGGTTGGCGGGAAGGATGCGGAGTGCATCGAGCATCCTTGCTCCTCTCGTTCCTTGCTCTATCGAGTGGCCAAGATCGCCAAATCCCTGGTGCCCAAGAGGCTGTGCGCCGGCCCGCTGTGCTTCGATCCCGTGACGCGGAGCCTGCAGCGCCCAGAGCGGGTCACCACTCTGCGGCCCAAGGAGGCGGCGCTGCTCACCTTCCTGATGAAGCATGCCGGGCGCGTCCTGACTCGCCAGGAGATCATCCATGGCGTGTGGGACACGGACTATGTGGGCGACACGCGGACCCTGAGCGTGCACGTCCGGTGGCTGAGGGAAAAGATCGAGCAAGACCCGCACAATCCGCAGCTGCTGCGTACCGTGCGCGGGGTGGGCTACCGGTTTGAGGCCGGGGACGCTGCGGAACGATCGTAGCGACGTGTTCTAAAAAGGAAGCGCGGGGAGAACCGAGCAAGCCGGTTCTCCCCGCTGCCTTTTCCGTGCCTATTCTCTGGTCCGAAGGTGCGGGAAGAGGATGACCTCGCGCAGCGTGTCCACGCACGCCAGCAGCATCACCAGCCGGTCCACCCCCATTCCAAAGCCGCCCGTCGGCGGCATGCCGTAGCTCAGCGCCGCGATATAGTCCTCGTCCAGCGGATGCGCCTCGTCGTCGCCCTCCACCAGCGCCTGGCTTGTCGCCAGGAACCTCTCTCTCTGGTCCAGCGGGTCATTGATCTCGCTGAAGGCATTGCCCATCTCGACGCCGCCGATAAAGAACTCAAATCGCTCCACAACGCCCGGTTGGTCGGGGCTGCGCTTGGCCAGAGGAGATACCTCCAGCGGGTAGTCGTACAGGAAGGTCGGCTGAACAAGATGCGGCTCGATGTAGTCTATCAGCGTGGGGTCGATCAGCTTGCCCCAGTGCACCTTCCGCTCCGGCGTGTATCCGCGGTCGACCATCGCCTGGTAGAGACTGTTGGCATCTGGGTACTGGTTGTAGTCGATCCCTGTGTACTCCAACACTGCGTCGCGCAGCCGCATGCGCCGCCAGGGTGGGGCAAGCTCGATCTCCTGGTCCCCGCGCTTGATCTTGGTGGTGCCGAGGGCCGCCTGCGCTGCGTAGGCGACCATCTCCTCGGTCATGCTCATCACCTGCCGGTAGTCGGCATAGGCCATGTAGAATTCGATCTGCGTGAACTCGGGGTTGTGCTTGAACGAGACGCCTTCGTTGCGAAAGTCCCGGCCGATCTCATACACCCGTTCGAACCCACCGGCGATCAGCCTCTTCAGGTACAGCTCGTCCGAGATTCGCAGGAAGAGGTCTTGATTGAGCTGGTTGTGGTGCGTGGTAAAGGGCCGCGCCGCGGCTCCGCCGTAGACGGGCTGCAGCACAGGCGTCTCCACCTCGACGAATCCGCGCTCATCCAGGAAGCGGCGCAGCGCGGACACCGCCCGCGCACGGATGCGAAAGATCTCCCGGACGTCGGGGTTGACTGCCAGGTCCACGTATCGCTGCCGGTAGCGCTGTTCCTTGTCGGCGTACGCGTCAAAGACGCGCCCTTCCTTCTCCTTCACGACGGGCAGCGGGCGCAGCGCCTTGGCCAGCAGCCTTAGCCCGCTGACCAGGACCGTCGCTTCGTGCGTCCGCGTCCAAAACATCTCCCCGGTCGCCTCGCAAAAGTCCCCGAGGTCCATATCCCGCCGGTAGAGCTCGTATGCATCCTGCTCCAGCAGGTCTTGCCTCAGGTAGAGCTGCACCCGGCCCGAGCCATCCTCGATGTGGGCAAACGACGACTTGCCCATCACGCGGCTGCTCACCAGCCGTCCGACCACCGTCACGACGACGGGCGCGGCGCCCTCGGGGAGTGTCTCCAGCGCGCGCACGGCCTCGCAGGCCGTGTGCGTGCGGTTGGCACGGGCAGGGTACGGATCTATGCCGGCCTCCAGGATACGCTGCAGCTTGATGCGTCGCTGCTGCTCCTGGTCGCTCCACTGCTCTTCAGACATCGACTTCTCCTCCAGCCGGGGCTGCCTGGCCGGCCCGCCAGGCTTGATGGCGCTATTCCAGCTTCAAGATCTCCATCTCGACCGGCCCACCGGGTGACTGGAAGGTCACCTTATCTCCGGGCTTGTGGCCCATCAGTGCCTTGCCCAGCGGCGACTCGTTCGAGATCCGACCCTGGCCTGGATTGGCCTCGGCCGAGCCGACAACCGTGTACGTCTCAGGGTCATAGCCGGCTTCCTGGACGGTGACTCGCGTCCCCAGGCTCACCTCGTCCTTGTTTCCGCGGGCATCGATCAGGACGGCGCTCTTGAGCAGCCCTTCCACAGTCCTGATCCGTCCTTCCAGGAAGGCCTGCTGGCGCTTGGCCTCTTCATATCCTGCATTTTCCATCACGTCGCCGTCCATCTTCGCTTCCCGGATGGCACCCGCGACCTCCACGCGCCGCACGGTCATCAGGTACTCGAGCTCTTCCTCGAGTTTCCTGCGCCCTTCAGCCGTCAAAAAAACCTCTTGAACTGACATAACCAATCCTCTGTTTCAGAAATACCGGGCTCCCGTGGGCTTTGGTGCCCGGCGGGAGCGGTCGCTTCTCTCTATATCAAAAAGAGCACCTGGGGCAGCTAGCCCCAGGGCCCCTATCTTGCGATTGAGCTGAGAGTCCAGCTCTCAGTTACGACTTTTCACGGCCTCTATTATACCCACAGCCCTGAAATTGCGCAAGAACGGCCGTGCGCGAATCACAGGGTTCGGTCGCCGTGGCCTGGCAAGGTCAATCCACCGGCGGAGCAAGCCGGCTTCGCTCAAGGTACTCGTTCAGCATCTCGATGCTGTACCGCCTGTGGCCGCCCGGCGTCCGGTAGGGCACGATCATCCCCTGTTGCTCGATCTTGCGCAGCGTAAAGAGGCTAATGCGCAGGTAGTTTGCTGCCTCCTTGGCTGTCAGCAGCCCGCCTGCCGGTTCAACAGCGCTCTCCCGCGATCCCTCACCCACGGCTCGGGGCACTTTCTCCATCTCTACCTCACCGAAACTCACTAATCCCAGTTGAAACTCACCAGAACCAGTGTAGCACCCCGCTGCTTGCTCGGCAATCCCCCGTAGGGAGTATTTTTCGGTACCTTTTTTGGGACCTTCCTGGTCCACCTTGACCCACTGCCGGCTTTCATGTATCATTCCCCCGAGTCCTGCCGGCCGGCTTGCCGCCGCGCCGGCGTACATGGAAGAGGGAACGACAATGGAGGACACTGCCTCAGGCGCCCGGGCCAAGGCACGGCTTGTGGGCAGCCGCCTGCTGGCGGCCTACGGGCAGCCCGAGTGGCGGCCCGCCCTTGACCCGGTTTCCGAGCTGGTGAGCACGATCCTGAGCCAGAACACGAACGACATCAATCGTGACGTGGCCTTCCAGAGGCTGCGCGCCCGCTTTGGCACCTGGGAGGAGGTGCGCGATGCGGACCCTGCCGTGGTCGTGGCCGCGATCAGGCCGGCCGGGCTGGCCAACCAGAAGGGCCCCAGGATACAGGAGGCGCTGCGCTTTGTCAGCCGGGAGCGCGGTGAGCTGACTCTCGACTTCCTGGCGGATTGGCCGGTGGACCGGGCCCGCGCCTGGCTCTCGTCCATCAACGGTGTCGGGCCCAAGACGGCAGCCATTGTCCTGCTCTTCTGCTTCGCCATGCCCGCCTTCCCGGTGGACACGCACATCCACCGGGTCACCCGCCGTCTCGGGCTCATCGGCGCCAGGGTCTCCCGCGAGCAGGCACACGACGTCCTGGCTGCCCTCGTCGACCCTGCCGACTACTACTCCTTCCATCTGAACGTTATCCGGCTTGGCCGGCAGGTGTGCGACAGCCGGTCTCCTCGCTGTGGCGCCTGCGTCCTGCGCGACCTGTGTGCCTACGCAGGCCAGGACAGGGGCGGCTGAAAGGCCCGCCTGCACCACCGTAGCGCCCCCCGGAGCGCTTGTCGCTCTGGCGTGCTTGCGCTATACTCAAGCAGGGTTCGCATGACGATCGTGACCGGCACCATCTACCTGGCGGACAACTTGCAGGTTCTCCGTGCCCTCTCGGACGGCTCAGTTGACCTCATCTACGTCGATCCGCCCTTCAACACCGGCAAGTCCCAACAGAGTGCTCGGATCCGCACCGTGCCCTCGCCAGATGGGGACCGTACCGGCTTTCAGGGCAAGCGCTACCGGACGACGCTGCTCTCCAAGAGCGCGTTCGATGATGCCTTCGCCGACTACCTTTCCTTCCTCCGCCCAAGGCTGGAGGAGGCACACCGCGTCCTCGCGCCGCGAGGCTCGCTCTACATCCACCTGGACTATCGCGAAGTTCACTACGTCAAGGTCGAGCTGGACGGCATCTTTGGCCGTTCCAGTTTCATCAACGAGATCATCTGGGCCTACGACTATGGGGCACGCACCAGGAAGAGGTGGCCCCCCAAGCACGACAACATCCTCCTCTACGCCAAGAGCCCGACCGACTTTCGCTTCAACTATGAGGAGATAGAGCGCATCCCCTACATGGCGCCCGGCCTGGTCGGCCCTGAGAAAGCGGCCCGGGGCAAGCTGCCTACGGATACCTGGTGGCACACCATCGTGCCCACCCGCGGGGCGGAGCGCACCGGTTACCCGACCCAGAAGCCCATCGCGATCCTCAAGCGGGTCGTGCAGGCCTCTTCTCTGCCGGGCGACCTGGTCCTCGACTTTTTCGCGGGCAGCGGCACAACCGGTGCTGCCTGCCTGGCGCTTGGCCGCCGCTTCCTTCTTGTGGACGACAATCCGCAGGCGCTGGCGGTCATGTCTCGTCGCTTCACCGGCGTGGAGGGGATCGAGTGGATCGGCTACGCGCCGGACGCCCGTACCTAGAGCAGGATGCGCCCCCGCCTGGGGCGCGGTCGCCGGGCGCCGCCCGGCCGAAAGTGAGGAGGGTACTATGGACGCCAAGGCACTCGTTGAAAGGCTGCACTGGCTCGGCCACGACAGCTTCAGGCTGGACGGGCCGGTCGTGGTCTACTTTGATCCCTGGAAGCTGAGCGGCAGCCTGCCGGCTGCCGGCCTCGTGCTCGTGAGCCACGAGCACTTTGACCATTGCTCCCCGGAGGACATCGACAAGGTTCGCGGTCCCGGGACCGTGGTTGTCGCCAACGCCGGGGCGTCCGCCAAGCTGCCGGGAGCCCTGGTCGCGCGCCCAGGCGAAACCCTCCATGCCGCGGGTCTCACAATCGAGGCCGTGCCCGCCTACAACGTGAACAAGTTCCGCGAGCCCGGCGCGCCCTTCCACCCGCCCGCCGCCGGCCATGTCGGTTACATCGTGACCGTGGAGGGGATGCGCCTCTACTTCGCCGGCGATACGGACCATACCCCGGAGATGAGCGCCATTCGCTGCGATGTGGCTCTCCTGCCGGTAAGCGGCACCTACGTCATGACGGTGGACGAGGCCGTCGCTGCCGCGCGCGCCATCCGGCCCCAGATCGCTGTGCCCATGCACTATGGCTCCGGTATCGGCACCGCCGGCGATGGTGCGCGTTTCCGCGAGCTGTATGCCGGCGAGGTGGTTCTCCTGGAAAGGGAGTAGCGCGCCGCGTTCATTTGTGGTACAATGAATCCACCCGATTGTGGAGGTCGACTGAGGTGAGATACCTGCGGCCGCTGATCATCTTGGCGCTTCTGACGGCCTGCCTGGCAGGCTGTGCCAGGGAGCGCCGCTCCACCGACACCCCCTCCGCGCCCGCACCCGGGGCGACCGGCGCCGCCTCGGCGGCCACGGCTCCTCTCGCGACGGCCACCTCCTTCACCGGCATGCCCAACGTGGGCGCCCCGGCGCCGGGCACTGCCCTGCCGCAGGTCTATACCGTCCAGAGCGGCGACTCACTCAGTGCCATTGCTGCCCGCTTCGGCATCGGCCTCTCGGCCCTGATCGAGGCCAACGGCATCTCCGATCCCAATGCCCTTCAGGTGGGCCAGCAGCTCCGGATCCCCTCGTCCCAGGCGGCCACCGGGCCGGCTGACCTCCTCCTGCCCGACAGCGAGTTCGTCAACGGGCCCTCCTACACCGATTTCGACATCAGCGCCTTTTGTGCCCGGCAGGGAGGCTACCTCTCCGACTACACGGAGTACGTCGACGGCACCCTCCTGACCGGTCCGGAAATCGTCGCGCTGACCGTGCGCGACTACTCAGTCGGCCCGCGCTTGCTCCTTGCCGTGCTCGAGTCCAAGAGCGGCTGGGTCACCAGCGGGTCTCCGCAGAGCTACTATGCGATGGGAGACATGCGCAGCGGACGGGAGCTCCTCAGCCTTCAGCTCGCGTGGGCGGCCAACCAGCTGAACCAGGGCTACTACGATTGGCGGGGCCGGGGCATGACGCCGATCGACTGGGGCGATGGCACCGTGACCTCGTATGCGCCGTCACTCAACGCCGCCACAGCCGGCCTCCACTACTTCTACTCCCTGAACTCGACGCACGCAGCCTGGCTTCAGGCCATCGGGAGCGATGGCACCTTTGCCTCCGCCTACCGGGCCCTCTTCGGGAGCTGGGCCGCGGTTTCCGTCGAGCCCCTAATCGCCGCTGGCACCCGGCAGCCGGAGCTGGCACTCCCCTGGGCAGACAGCGAGGAGTGGTACCTGACCAGCGGGCCTCACGGCGGCTGGGGTGAGGGAAGCGCCTGGTCGGCTGTGGACTTTGTGCCCGGCGAGGGCTACCTAGGTTGCCAGCCGGCCGCCTCCTGGACGACCGCTGTGGCCGACGGGCTCATCATCCAGAGTGCAGAGGGCCAGGTCAAGCTTGACCTCGATGGCGACGGCAGCGAGCAGACCGGGTGGGTCATCCTCTATCTTCACATCGCCAGCGACGGCCGTGTCCCGGTCCTCAGCCAGGTGAGCAGGGGCGATCCGATCGGCCACCCCTCCTGCGAGGGCGGCTTTGGCGATGCGACTCACCTCCACTTTGCACGCAAGTACAACGGCGAGTGGATCGCCGCCGATGGACCTCTCCCCATGGTGCTCAGCGGCTGGCAGATGCACTCGGCGGGCACCTCCTACGACGGCACCGCCACCCGGGCCTCCGACGCGCGCGAGGCCTGCGTCTGCCAGGATCCGGCGATCAATGGGCTCCATGCATCGCGGTAGGTGCCTGGCGTCCCGCACCCCGTGATGGCCGAAGCACGTCCGCCAAGCTGGACTCCCTATGGACCTGATCTCTAGCCCCAAGAACCCCCGGGTCAAGCTCCTGCGCTCGCTCCGGCTGCGCAAGTACCGCGAGGAAACCGGACTCTACCTGGTCGAGGGCATCCGCATCGTCGAAGAAGCTCTCGACCTCGGCGCCCCTGTCGAGACCCTTGTCTATGCTCCCGATCTCCTGGTGAGTGAGCGGGCGCAGGCATTGGCTGCGCGGGCGGGCGTGCCGTCTCGGTTGGCGCTGTCGGCGGACGTATTCAGGGGCCTGTCAGAGAGGGAGGATCCGCAGGGGATTGCTGCCGCCGTGCGGATCGACGAGCGCCCGCTCGCCTCGATCCCCTTGGCCGGCGACCTCCTGGTGCTGGTTGTTCACGAGATCCGCGACCCCGGCAACTTGGGCAGCCTGGTCCGAACGGCGGACGCGGCCGGCGCCTCCGGCCTGGTGATCGTCGGCCCGTCAGCCGATCTCTACGATCCCCAGTGCGTGCGCGCCACCATGGGCTCGCTCTACGCGCTCCCGATCGTCCGCCTCGCCTCCGAGGCCGCACTCCTGCCCTGGTACGCCCAGCTCCGGGCGGCCGGCCTGCCGCTGCTCGTGGCCGGCACGTCCGCACACGCTGACAGCCTCCACTTTGACGTCGACTACCGGCGCCCGGTGGCCCTTCTGCTCGGCAGCGAGCGCCAGGGCCTGCCGGAGTCGATGCGAGAAGCGGCCGACGTCCTCGTGCGCCTGCCGATGCAGGGCCGCGCCACGTCGCTCAATGTCTCGGCCGCCGCGGCCGCTCTCGTCTACGAGATCCTCCGCCAGCGCATGTCACCGGCCTAGCCGCCGCGCCGCAGTCCCTCCGCGATGGAATCTGCCGCCCAAGGCAGGATCCGCGCCGCGGCGCAGACCAGGCCCCAGCAGCCGGCCATCATCATGTCGCCGTAGGGCACGGCCAGGTAAGGCTGCACCGGCTCTCGCCCAGGGACTGTCTGCACCGGCACGCCCGCCAGGAGGGATCGCCTCGGGCCCGTCACGGCAACCATCGTTGCCTCTGCCGCTGCTTGCGCAAACGCGATCGCCCCATGGCCGTGCCCGCCAAACACTTCCTCGTGGGAGATCCTCCCCATCGCCAGCTCCAGGAGCAGGGCACGGAGCTGGTGGCCGTCGAGCTTGCCGGTGTGGTGCTCAAAGAGCCCGAGGATCGTCTCTCCGCTCAGCCGGAACGCCAGCGTGTGCATATTCCCCACGTTCACGACCACCGACTCCCGCTCCCGCCGGACGGCAGGGTCCTCCAAAGCGCCCAGGACGGCCGCAGGAGCCGTGTCCATCGCCAGCACGGGCACGTGGCTTGGGGCAGAGGCAGCCGCCGATCGCAGGCGGGTCATGCAGGCCGGGATCGACTCACGCGCGAAGGCGAACGAGCCGAGTCCCAAGCCGCTCTCAATTCGCTCCGCGAGATAGTCGAACCGGAACCGCCGATCACTCACACCGGGAGGTGCCGCGCCATGGTCGAACACCGCAACCGCGACCAGGTCCACCTCCTCCAGATCGACCCCCAGCACCGCAAACGCTCCACACAGGGCGGCCCAATCCAGGTCCATCAGCCTCAGCCGGCGCACGCCGCTCATGGCAGCCGCCTCCTCGTCTGAGACAAGCACCACGCCCTTGGCAGCTACGGCATCCAGGTCGTCGTCCAGCGTGCGCGCGGCGTCCGGCGACGCAAAGACACGCAGGCCGGCCCTCAGGTGGTCTTCCACCGCCCACCCGCTCGGGCCGCCGCCCATGGTTACGCCGGTAAGGAGAAGGGCTTCGCCGGCGCGCGTCGCGTCTGCCACAGAGCGCGCAATCAACCGCGTCGGCGACGGCACGACCATCTTGAACGCGTTTTCCGGTTCCTTCTGGGTGTCGAAAAAGAGGATGTCCTGCGTGCCCGTGCCGACATCCACCGCCAGCATCTTCATGCGTCAGCTCCCGCGCTCGAGTATAGCACACCCCCTGCGCCCGCCCAAGGCCCCTGGCCGGCCCGGCCTGAGCGCGCTGCTGATTTGGCACCTGCGGGCCATCCTGGTATAATCTCCCCTTGCACTATCTAGGAAGGACAACGGCACCATGAGCAGCGATCTACTGCGATCAGTCGAAGAACAGCAGCTAAAGCAGGACATCGGACTCAAGTCCGATCGGCCCCACCTCGGGGTTGGCGATGACGTCCAGGTTCACTTCCGGATTGTCGAAGGCGACCGCGAGCGCATCCAGCTCGTCCGCGGCACGGTCATCCGCATCACCCGCGGCAGTGGCGCCAATGCCAAGTTCACCGTGCGGCGCATTGCCACGCATGGCATCGGCGTCGAGAGGACCTTCCCCCTCCACTCACCGCGCATCGAGAAGATCGAAGTCCTGCGCCACGGCCACATCCGGCGCGCCAGGCTCTACTTCTTGCGCGAGCGCCAGGGCAAAGCCACCCGCCTGAAGGAAAAGCGCTAGCTCCCGGCCGTGTCTGCACGGCACACAGAGCCAACCCTGCACCTTGAGCTGCGTCTCTGGGCGCAGGGTTTTCGCGTTGTGGCCGGCCTCGACGAGGCCGGGCGCGGCACATGGGCAGGCCCCGTGGTCGCCGCTGCCGTCGCCCTGCCCGCCGGCGACCCTGAGCTCCTCGCACGCTTACAAGGGGTCCGCGACTCCAAGCAGCTCACGCCCGCGCGCCGCGAGCAGCTCCTGGGGCGCATCCTGGCCCACGCGCTCGCGTCGGCGGTGGGGGTGGTGCAGGAACGCGATATCGACCAGATAGGCATCGTGGCTGCCACACGGCTCGCTATGAGCCGGGCGCTGGAGGGGCTCTACCCTCCCGCCGACTTTCTTCTCATCGACCACCTGCGGCTGCCCGACGTGCCGCTGCCCCAGCACAGCCTGCCCCATGGCGATGCGCTGGTTCTCTCCATTGCTGCAGCCTCCATCGTCGCCAAGGTCCACCGCGATCGGCTGATGCAGGAGAGTGACGGCTGCTTTCCCGGCTATGGCTTTGCCCGCCACAAGGGGTACGGCACACCCCAACACCGCGCAGCGCTTCGGGAGCTGGGCCCCTGTGCCCTGCACCGCCTCAGCTTCGCGCCGCTGCGGGCCATGGTCCAGGCGCACGACCCGGCGCTCGGCGACCCCTCCGCCCCTCTGGCATAGCGCGACCCATCCACCGGCCGGCAATAGCCGCCGTGACGGCCGGCAGGCTAGGAGGAGCAGCTCAGGCGCCCCTGCGCGCCCGCATCAGGCGTGGATTGCCTTGCCAAAGACGCCGTGAGCGGCTTCGGCAATCGCCTCGCCGAGAGTTGGGTGCGCGTGCACGCTGCGCGCAATCTCCTCGGGGGTTAGCTCCCAGGTGCGTGCCAGCACCAGCTCGGGGAGAAGCTCCGTCACCTCCGGGCCGACCAGGTGCGCGCCCAGGATCTCGCCGGTCGCCTCGTCTGCCACGAGCTTGACGAACCCGTCGCGCTCCCCGAGCCCCAGCGCCTTGCCGTTGGCCAGGAAAAAGAACTTGCCCGTCTTGACTTTGCGGCCGCGCTCGGCTGCCTGGGCTTCGGTCAGGCCAAAGCTCGCCACCTGCGGTTGGCAGTAGGTGCAGCGAGGCATGGCCTCATAGTCCAGCAGGTGCGTCTCCGCCCCTGCGATCGTCTCGGCAGCCACGATGCCCTGCGCCGAGGCCACGTGGGCGAGCGCCAACTTGCCCGTCAGGTCGCCGATGGCGTACACCCCCGCGACGTTCGTGCGCATCTGGTCGTCGACGACCACGTTGCCCCGTTCCGTCCGCACCCCGGCCGCTTCCAGGCCCAGCGCCTCGCTGTTGGGCCGCACCCCGATGGCAATCAGCACCCGCTCCGCTTCCAGGACCTGCTCGCCCTTCTTCTCGCTCGAGACGCGCACGCGGACGCCCTCCGAGGTCGTCTCAATCCCTTCCACGCGGGTGGATGTGAGCAGCTTGACCTTGCGCCGCTTGAAGGCCCGCTCGACCACCGCGCTCACCTCCTCGTCCTCCAGGGGGACGATGCGCGGCAGCATCTCGACGACGGTCACCTGCGCGCCGTAGGCCTGCCACACGTGCGCGAACTCCATGCCGATGGGACCCGCGCCGACGACGATGGCCGAGGCCGGGCGCTCGCGCAGGACAATCGCCTCGCGCGAGGTCAAAACTCTCTCGCCGTCGGGCACAATCCCCGGTACCGACCGGGCACGGGCACCGGTCGCCAGGATCACGTTTCGCGTCTGCAGGGTGCGGGTGCCGCCTTCGGTTAGCGTCACCTCCACGCTCCCCGGCGCCTTCAGGGAACCCGTGCCTGCCACCACCTCGATGCCGTTGCTGCGCATCAGGAGCTCGACCCCTTTGACCAGCCGCTCCGACACCTTCCGGCTGCGGTCCACGGCCGCCCCAAAGTCAGCCTCAAAGCCGCTCACCTTGAACCCGAACTCGTCGCCCTCACCCAGCAGCGCTATGACCTCGGCGTTGCGCAGCAGCGACTTGGTCGGGACGCAGCCCCAGTTCAGGCACACGCCGCCCAGCCGCTCCTTTTCCACCAGGGCCACCTTCAGCCCGAGCTGCGCCGCGCGGATGGCTGCCACATAGCCGCCCGGTCCGGCTCCGATGATCGTGACGTCGTAGGGTGTGTCGGTCATGGGGTCTCTCCTTGACTGCCCCGGCCGTGCCCGCAGGCCGGGAGCTAGATGGTCAAATCTCGTTTCGAATACGCCAGGTAGGCCCCTGCCATGCACGCCACGATGATGGCGGCGGAGATCCCGACGTATAGGAGGTCAATCCTCGATTCGCGCAGCAGTACGCCTGCGTCAAAGTACTTGAAGGGGGACAGGTACTTGAGCCAGTCCAGGTCCTTGCTCATGCTCGCGATGACCGACAGGAAGAATGTGACCAGGAGCACCGAGACGGCCGCCGATCCCGCTCGCCGGTACTGCTTCATGGCGCAGCCGAGAAGGATCCCGATGGCCCAAAAGATGAGCATGATGACGAAAAGCGCCGCCATGCACAGCGCCAGGAAACGGTAGAACGCCGCGTCAGGCTGGTACCGCTGCACGCTGAAGGCCGAGATCCCCCAGGTGACCAGGAGAAGCAGGATGCAGTTGACCAGTGCAGCCAACGCTTTCGCGGTCACCACCCTGCTGCGCGTCACCGGAAGGGTCAGCGAGAACTCGACGGTCTTGTCGCGTTCCTCTTTCGAGATGATGTCGCTGCCCCACATCGCGGCAGCGATTGCCAGGATCAGCGCATAGTACGAGAACATCAGCCCGTAGAAGCCGCTGACCGTCGTCAGGTTGAACGCATCCATGCTAAAAGCCGCCAGCAGGGCCGGGGGCATGGCATCCAGGATCTTGAGCATCTCGGGATTGCCATAGTACGCCTGGAACTTGCTGACTCCCACCATGATGAACAGAGCCACGATGACGCTCCAGATGAGCAGCGACTTCAGGTTGGCCTTTACCTCACGCAGGAAGATGTTCATTCTGTTGCCTCCTCACACCACCGAAGGGATGTCCCTCCTGGCGTAGCGCAGATAGCTGCCCACCAAGGAGATCACGATCACTGCCACGCTGATCAGCACCAGGGGCAGGTCGAACGCCCCGTTCTGGAGGATGGCACCTGCATCAAAGTGCTTGAACGGCGTGATCTTTTCCAGGGCGCTCTCGCCGAGCATGTCGCCAAAGGCGCCCAGCAGGTACATGCCGAAGGCAAGCCCCATCGCGTACGGCGTCACGTTCCGGATCCGCTTTACCAACAGCGAGATGACGAGGCCCACCGCCAGGAAAAAGAGCTGAAAGATCGCGCAGCCGACCAGCAGCAGCACGATCGGGCCGATCTCGTAGGTGTGGCGCCCCTTGAAGACCTCGATGAAGCCAAACGTGCTGAGCCAGAGGACGGCGTCCGTGATACCCAGGGCGCACAACGCCGCCAGCAGCTTGCTTGTCAGGATCTGCGTGCGTCCCACCGGCTTGGCCAGCAAAAAGTCGGCCGTCCACTCCCTCTCTTCGATCGAGACCAGCGCAAACCCATAGTTGGCGGCCTGGATCGCCAGGCAGATCTGCACAAAGAGAAAGATCAGGCCGAAATACCCCGCGACGGTGGAGAGGTCCACGCCGGTCATGCCAAAGGCTGCCATGAGCTGCGGCGGGAACTTGGTCATCATCTCGTTGAGCAGCGCTGCGTCCTCGGCGAACCCGGAGTAAAGGGAGCCAAACACGCCGATCAGCGCCGCGATCGACACCGACCAGGTGACAACCGACTTCAGGTGCATCCTGAGCTCGTGCAGGAAGATGTTCTTTCTCATGGTCGTCCCCTACTCGTAGTAGTGCATAAAGATCTCTTCGAGCGTCGGCTCCTCAATCGTCACATCGGACACCGCCATCTCGCCGATCTTATGCAGGACGGCGTTGATGTCCCCTTTGTAGAAGAATCGAATGGTGCCGTTGCTCCGCTCGAGGTTCGTCACACCGGGAAGGTCAAAGGGATCGCCTGCCAGGCCGGCGGCCTCGATGCGGATCTTTTTGTAGTTGTTCTGCTGGAGCGTCCGGATGTCGGCGATCTCGACGACATGGCCTTCCTTGATGATGCCCACGCGGCTGCACAGCCTCTGCACCTCGCCCAGGATGTGCGACGAGAAAAAGACCGTCACCCCGCGCTGGTTCTCCTGCCGGACCAGCTCAAAGAAGTTGCGCTGCATCAGCGGGTCGAGGCCGGCCGTGGGCTCGTCCAGGAAGAGCAGCTTGGGCTCGTGCAGCAGTCCTTGCACAATGCCCACCTTCTTCCGGTTGCCGTACGACAGGTCCTGGATGCGGCGGTTTAGCTCCAGCTCCATTACGTCGGCAAGCTCCTTCATGCGCCGGGTGCAATCCCGCCCGTAAAAGCTGGCCGAGTACTTGAGCAGATCGATGACCTTCATCCGCTCGTAGTAAAAGACCTCAGAGGGCAAGTACCCGATCTCCTGCCGGAGCTCGGGGCCATGCTTGATGCAATCCTTGCCGAAGATCGTGGCGCTGCCGCGAGTCGGATAGATCAGGGAGAGCAGCAACCGGATTGTGGTCGACTTGCCTGCGCCGTTCGGCCCGATGAACCCAAAGATCTCCCCCTCCTCGACCTGGAAGGAGACATCCTCGATACCCCGTGCCTTGCCGTAGAACTTGGTCAAGTGAGTGGCTTCGATAATGCCCATGACACTCCTCCTTGGTTGCACTGCCTACCGTTCGATAACCCAAAAGAATGCGAACCAGATCATTCTACCACGAAGGCGGCGCCCGCAAAATCGCGGCCTGTCGATTCCATGCCAAGCAGGCCGCTCTGCATA